>Ga0116144_10000062_pt1 | contig 136761 bp, 117 predicted proteins | sample AD_UKC035_MetaG_FD_89746 | JGI IMG/M metagenome (GOLD analysis project Ga0116144, IMG submission 89746) | Active sludge microbial communities of municipal wastewater-treating anaerobic digesters from USA - AD_UKC035_MetaG | ecosystem: Engineered > Bioreactor > Anaerobic > Digestate | place...
ATCCGGACGATCTGCTCCTCACTGAATCGCTGCTTCTTCATGATTTCTCCTGTAATTCCAGATACCCTTACAGGGAAATCCTAACATCGTCAATGGCACTACTTTCGGGGGATAAGCCAGATCGAGTGGGCAAGAGATCATCCGTTTGGAGAGAAGTAGAGGGGAGTCAGACGCAGGAGCTATTGCGCAGATGGCAGAAGAGCATCGCGCATCTGAATTCCCTCGTGGTGAGAAGGAGAATGGATTCCTGCTTGTACAGGAATGACAGGGACAGATCCGTGTCATTCCGGTGAACCCATGTCGGATGACATCGGCGAGTGCAGCGTTCTCACCTTCTACCCTTCTGACCTTCTCACCTTCCTCCTCAGTCTCCGTGGTGGATCCTATTGGAGCGGTTTTCGCTTTTTGTCCCAGCGCTCGCGGAGGCGGATCGAGTCTAAGCCGACGGTCCGGCCCTTGCTGAGCGGGTTGGAGCCTACGCAGACCAATCGTAGCGTGTGCTTGCCCGGCGTGAACTGGTAGCTGCCCAAGTAGTTCTCCTTGACCTGCAGCGTGGGCGAGTAGAAGTCGCAGTCCGCGAGCTTCTGGCCGACCATGTAGTCCGCGGGTTCGCCGATGTTCTTGCCGTCGAGGAAGACGCGATAGATTCCGTAGTCCTCGCCGTAGGTGAAGCGGAGGATCAGGCCGCGATAGCCCGCCTTTTCCACAGTGAACTCCATTTCGAGCATGGGCTCGTTGTCCGCGGGCATGAAGCGGACTTGGCCGTCGCCGGTCCAGTCATAGCCCTTCTCAAGTTCCAGGACCCCGGCGGAGTGCTTGGCGGTCGGCAGGAGCGTCTTGCCCTCGATGATGATGTCCAGATTGGGGAACGTCCGCTGCGCCAGGGAGGGCAGGGTGGTGAACCGCTTGGGCTGGCCCACCTGGTACCAGAAGGCGACGGTCGCCATGTCGTCCTCGCGTTCGACGTGGCCGCAGGTCTCGCCCGTGGTGGTCTCATCGCCTGTGATCCAGCCGGTATGCTCGATCTCGAACCGCAGGGACTTCGTGAATCGCACGGGGTCCGCGATGTGCCAGCGGTAGAGGCAGTATTCGGTCCCGAGATTCTCGAAACTCGTGCTCATGTAGGTGCAGCCGTAGTAGGGGAACAGGGCCTCGTTGAGTCCCCAGGCCATCAGGAAGTAGTCCTCGGTGCCGGTGCCCTGGATCGTGGGCTTCGTGTCGCCGTCGATGTACATCCGCACGTCGCCCTCGCCGAACCAGAAGGGGCTTCGCGACCGGGCGGACATCACCGTGCCGACGTAATGGCCCTGGCCCTGGGCGTCGAGGATCAGGTAGTCCTTGCCCATTTTCTCCGGGAACTCGTTGCGATACTGGGCGCAGAAGTACGCGGTCTGGGGGGGCAGGCTCTGCTGCTCGGTGTAGTCGACGTGGTAATAGAAGCTGCGGACGTTCTTGGCGCCTTCGTTGGTCGCGGTGATGATCGCCCGTTTGTAGAAGGGCATGGACCAGTAGCAATTGTATCCGTCGCCGCCCTCGACCTGGACGGGGACCGAGCGGATCTCCCGCCGCTCGCCGAAGCCGGCGCCGAAGAAGTCGCCGAGCGGGGCCTCGACCGCAGGCTCCTTCGCGTCGTCCCAGTACATCCGCAGGACGATCTCATCGGGTCGTGCGGAGCCCCCTGCTTCGAGCCAGTTGGGACGGGCCTCGTTAAAGGTCAGCCAGATGTGGTTGATAATGGCCGGCCCTTTGATGTCCGCGAGCACCTTCGTTTCTCCCGGCGTGATGTAGCGAATCCGGTCGCTGTTGCTGTTCGGGTCGGGATCGGAGGAGGTCACCGCCTTGGACCGGCCCGGCTGGACCTGCATCAGGCCCGCCAGGTCCTGGGCCGAACTTGACGGGACACACGCCGCCAGGACAACGACCGACAACACCAGAACGATTGAGCGTACCGTCGATTTCCGCATACCGCAACTCCCCTCAAATATGTGACTACTCACTATGCTTGGCCCTCTCGACAGACCTGAGTCTTACGCTCGGCGTCACATGGCCCGCCAGTCGTCGTTTCAGATCCAGGAGATGATTGTACCGGCGCCCTTCGATGTTCTCAATGATTCCGATGTGTTTCTTGAGCTTGTCTCGGTCCTTGAACAGCTTCATCTGGCGCCCGGAAGATAACGCCTTACGGCGCCACTACGAACGAGGCCTGAGGTTCCTGATGTCACTGCTGGGGAGGCACAGCGATCTCATGCCTCCGCCAGTCTCCACGGGCCGCGGAATGGGCGGGGCTGGAGCATCGCGTTGGCCGAGGCATCGTCGATGAACTGCTCGGCCTGCGGATCCCAGCGGAGCTTGCGTCCTTCTTTGACGGCAATCAACGCGATCTGGCACAGGGTGTCGGAGTGGACCGCGGTTTCGATGTCGCAGATCGCACGGGTCTTCGTCTTGATTGCATCGATGAAGTTGCGGACGTGGTCCGCGCTGATCGGCAGCCTGATCGGCATCGTGTCGTACTTGTTTTGCGGATCGCGGAGGAACTGGTCGTCGTGCGCGGTGATCGTGCCGCGATCGACGTGGACCCAGCCGGTTTCGCCGATGAACTTGATGCCGTGCCGGAACCCTTCGGTGCCGTCCTGGACGAAGGTCACCGGGGCGGCCTTGGCGAACTCGAATCGCACGTCCCACCGCTCGATCGTGTTGAACGCTCCCTCGGTCGGGAAGACGCCGGTGCCCTGGACCGTGCTCGGTCCGGTGGCGTCGGTGCCGTTGCCCCACTGGGCGATGTCGAGGTGGTGAATCCCCCAGCAGGAGATCATGCCGAGCGAGAAGTTGTTAATGTTCTCGTGGTTGTCGCGTTCGAGCTTCTTCTCGTTGAAGCTGGTCATCATCGCGGGGCCTACCCAGCGGTCCCAATCGATGTAGTCTGGCACGGATTGTGGCGGAATGGCGTCCCCATGTTTGCCGCCCGGCACGGACACGTGGACGTCCGTAACCTTGCCCAGCCGCCCATTCAAGGCCAGCTCGCAGGCCCAGCGGAACTTCAGGTCCGACCGCTGCTGCGTGCCGAACTGGAAGACGACGCCCTTCTTGCGGACCGCGTCGCGGACGCGGACGGCTTCGACGAACGACATGCCCATCGGCTTCTCATGGTAGATGTGCTTGCCGTGCAGGATGGAATCCTGAGCCGGCACGCTGTGCCAGTGAACCGGCAGGGCCAGGAGCACCGCGTCGATCGAAGCGTCCGCGTTCAACTCGCGGAAGTCCGTGAAGACCTTCGCGTCGGGACTGCCGTAGGCGTTCTTGATGCGGTCCCTCGCGCTGGCGATGTTGCGCTGGTTCACGTCGCAGATCGCGGTGACGCGGACATCGGGCTGCGAGAGGAAGTTCTGCATGTCGCCCTGACCCTGGGGGCCGACGCCGATGACGCCGACGGTGACCCTGGCCGACGGGGCGGGCTGTCCCGCGGAACCCAGCACGCTCGCAGGCACAAACCACGGTGCGGCCCCGGCCGCCAACGTGGTCTTGAGAATACCCCGGCGGGACGGATTGTTGGGTGTTGCTTCCCGTTTGCTCATGCGGCAATCTCCTTACCTCAATATCTTTCACGTTCCGGCATGTGATACTCCCGCGATGAATTCGCAGCACTTCGACCACCTTGATTTGGTGATCGACATGCCGGGAGCACGACCTGTTTGGAGTTCCGCCTTCAGGCGGGTTCGAGCATCTCCCAGCACAGCCGGCTCCTTTCCAGTGACTCCGGGAGTTTTAGAGGCTGTTCGGACTGTTTCGACCCGCGTAAACGCGGAACTCCAAACGGCCTCCTCAACGTTCACCCGCAGAATCAGCTTGGCCGGCGTACGACATGTCTCCATGTTCCAAGACCAGATTCCCGAGAATCATCAACCGATTGTGAACGCCGGCAGTTTGACGATCTTGCCGCCGGCCAGGGCGGACTCGTGTGCACAGAGTCCGACGCAGGTCCAGTTCGCGGACTGGCGGGCGTTCGGGAACGTATCGCGGCCCTCGGCCAGGGCCGTGACGAATTCGTGCACCAGATGCGGATGGGAACCGCCGTGGCCGGCGCCCTGCGTGAAGCTCAGATGCGTCTTCTTGGCCAGGTCGTACACGCCTTTGGTCGTGAATCGGCGGATCGGCGCGGGCAGCCGCTTCGCGAAGTCGGGGGCGGTGATCCGCTTGGGGATCTTCGCCTCAGGCAGCTTGGCGGTGTGCAACACGTGCGGCTCGTGCTCGATGAGCGTCCACTCGAATGCCCGCTTCGAGCCGTAGACGTCGATGCTCTCGCGATACTGGCGGGCCACGTCGAAGAGCGAGCGATAGATCCTGGCCGTCAGGTCGCTGTCCTTGAACTTGATGTGGGCGGTCTCGACGGCGAAGGGCGAGCCGTAGCACTTGATGAGCTCCCTGCGGATGGTGCCCGAGCCGAAGCACGAGACGTACTCCGCGGTTGCATTGGTCAGCGCGAGCATCGGCCCGACGCAGTGCGTCGCGTACCACATTGGCGGCAGTCCCGGCCAGTAGTTGGGCCAGCCGTCCATGTCCTGCTGGTGGCTGGCCTGGAGGAACTGGATCTTGCCGAGCTTGCCGGTGTCGTACAACTCCTTGATGTAGAGAAACTCGCGGGCGTAGACGACCGTCTCCATCATCATGTAGGTCAGGCCGGTCCTGCGAACGACGTCCACGATCCGCTTGCAGTCGGCGATGCTCGTGGCCATCGGGACCGTGCAGGCGACGTGCTTGCCCGCTTTGAGGGCTGCGATGGACATCCAGGCATGGTCGGGGATCGGCGAGTTGATGTGGACCGCGTCCACGTTCGGGTCGCGGATCAGCTCGTTGAAGTCGTCGTATCGCGTTTCGACGCTGAAGGCGTCGCCGACCGCGTCGAGCTTGGCCCGCGTTCGCTGGCAGATCGCGTACAGGTTCGCGTGCGGGTGTCGCTGGTAAATCGGAATGAACTCTGCTCCGAATCCCAGGCCGACGATAGCGACGTTGATCCTCTTCTGGGCCATAGTGCTCTCCGTTTGGACAAGGCGTGATGGCTTCTATTTCTTCCAGTATCGCGTGATAATGCCGTTCTCGATCTCGAAGACGTAGATCGTGTGTTCTTCTCTGCGGTCATCTGCGTTGAAGAAGATGAAGAAGCTGAAATCGCTATCGATCGTCTTGGTGTATTCGTAGGTGAGGATCTCCGGGCCGTTGGCCGATCTCGCCACACGGGATGGCTCGCCCAGCACGGCCAGCAGCCAGCCCTTGGTCGTCTCGCCGCACTGGATCTGTCGGAGCGTGTCGTTGCCGACGGCCGGGCCTTTGGGGCCATACGAGATGTCCGAGTGGCTGGAGATGCAACCGGCCAGCACCATCGCCACGAGGATCAGAAGAATCGACAGCCCCGCCTTCGTCATGTTTACGCTGCGTTTCATGATCTCCGTCTCCTGTTTCACCCCCGCACCCATGATTTCGGCCGTCCACATCGGACGGCACGGCGTATCTGACAGTCGATCATACCTCGCCGGGGGCCGCGAGTCAAATCCCGCCAGACCAGGGGAAAAGGCAGATCGAGGGCCGCCGGTCACGCAGGACCCCCGCGTCGAGCCGATTCGATACCGCTGCCGAACCACACGTGGTTGTCATGCGGAACGAAGTAGAGCATCCGGCCCGGGAATGAGAGAGGGCGGCGTCGGAGGCAACGCCGCCCTCGCAAGTCAGATCCCCTGGAGAATCGGTGTCAGTACACCACCAGGTCGAACGGCATCATCATGATGACTCCTTCCCGTTGGATCAGGTCGATCCGCTGGAGGACCTGCAGGAGGGCCCGAGCGCGTCGCGGCTCCGTCTTGCCCAGCAGATCGAGCAGCGGCGCCACGGTGGGGTGGCCCGCCATCGGGCCGGCGACGCTGGACAGGGAGATATCCGTGGGACGTTCGCCGCCGCCGGAGGACTGCTCCAGAAGTTCGGTGAGGAAGTCCGTGGGTTCTGGAATGATGCGGACCTCGTAATCCTTGAGCGATGCCTTCGCGGCGGCGTAATCGACTGCCTGCTTGAGCCCGCCGATCTCGTCGACCAGGCCCAACTCCACAGCCTGCTTGCCCGTGTAGACCCTACCGCCGGCCATCTCTTCGATGGGTTTTCGCAGCTTGCCGCTCCGGCCCTTGGCGACGTGGCCCTTGAAAACCTCATACACTTTGCCCATGTAGCCCTCCAGGACCTGTCGCTGGCTGTCGTCGAATGGGTGGCTGCTGGTGAAGAGGTCTGCGTTGGCCCCGCGCTTGTGGGCGACCCAGTTGATGCCGAGTTTGTCCCAGAGGCCCGTTGTGACGAGCTTGCCGCCCACGACGCCGATGGAGGCGGTGATGGTCGCCTCGTCGGCGAAGATGGCGTCGGCCGCACAGGAGATGTAATACCCGCCGCTGGCGGCCACGTCGCCCATGGAGACGATGAACGGCTTGGCGCCCAGGATCCGCCTGGTGGCGTTCAGGATGACCTCGCTGGCCTCGGCGGAGCCGCCGGGCGAATCCACACGCATTACTACCGCCTTGACTGACGGGTCTTTCGCGGCCTGCTCCAAGGCCTTGCTGATGTCGCCGCTGAAGGCTGCGTCCGTGGTTCCGAAGAACGTCGGCTGGCTATAGCCCGGCAGGATCGCGCCGGACACGTAGACCACGCCCACCGAATCCTTGTGCGAGACCTGGGCGGGTTTGAACATCTCCGCCAGGACGGAGAACAAGGCCAGCGGATTCGAGAAGTTCACCTGCGGACCGGCCTTCGCGCCATAGCGGTTGTCGATCTTCTCGGGTCCCTCGATCTCCTTCCTGACCCGCGAGACGAACTGGTCCCGCGTCTCGACGGCGTCGATCAATCCCTTCTCCTTCGCCTGCTCGGCCATGTAGGGGCCGTGATCGACGAGTGCCTGAACCTGCTCGGGCGTCTTGCCTCGCGACCGCGCGATCATGCCCACGAGCGAGTTGTACCAGTCGTTATAGAGCCAGTTGAGGTTCTCCTCGGCGGGCTCGCTGGGACCGGTGCGAGTGAAGATCTCGGCGGCGGACTTGTACGCGCCCATGTGCATGAAGTCCGTCCCGACGCCGATCTTGTCCAGCAGGTCCTTGACGTATGGCGTCTCCGCGTAGAACCCCATGATCCACAGAGCCGATTGCGGCGCGACGCTGAGGTGATCGCCCGCACACAGCAGCGCGTAGGTGAATGTGCTCATGCCCTCGGCGTACACATAGACCCGCTTGCCGGCGTCCCGCACTCGCTGGATCGACCCGCGGACCTCCTCCAATTGCCCGAATCCGAAGGACATCCTGTCGAACGTCAGAATTACAGCCTTGACTTGGCTGTCAACGCCTGCCTGATCCAGGCGAGCCACGAGGCTCTTGAGCGACGTAGCCTGGCCCGCCATCAGGCCGAACGGGTCCTCTATGGGGACCTCAGTCACCGCGCCGCTGAGGTGGAAGTGAGCGACGACCGGCGGTTCCACCGTCGCGGCGTTTCCCTGTCCTGCCCCAAGACAAACCTGCCCCGAAAGCACGACCACGCACAGCGAAAGCATTTGCAACCGTCTCATACTCCGTCTCCTTTCCGATAGCCCTGTTTCGAATCCCGTCCGCAGACACCTTGCCGAAGAACACAACGAAACCTCTCTGTATGCCGACACAGTATGCTCCATCGATCCTCCTTAACAGACTCGGGGATGCACTCTCGTATTCAATTCAACCGAGATAATGTAATGTGCATAGGACGTAATGTATTGGCTAAGTTACACCAAGTCGTGTAAATATTACCATATTCGGGCTTGTCATGTGTCTCGTACAGGCCTTTGGACGCACCACAGCCCAGTTATTGCGCGCTTTCGCGAATGGACTGTATTTGGAGATTTTGGCGGTACCTCCCGGAACGGGTTGGGGTTATAGTGGCGGGCTGCCTGATTTGCGAAAGGAGCACGCACTATGAGCCGTGGGACTGGTTTGATCTATGGAGTCATTTCGATGATTGCGACGACGTGTCTGTTGCCCCTGGGCGCGGGGGCCGACGAGGGGATGTGGCTGTTCAACGATCCGCCCAGGCAACTGCTCAAGGACCGCTACGACTTCGCACCGGGCGACGACTGGTATCTGCACCTGCAACGCGCCAGCGTCCGCTTCAACAGCGGCGGATCGGGTTCGTTTGTTTCCGCAGACGGCTTGGTCATGACCAATCATCACGTCGGCGCCGACTGCCTCCAGAAGCTCAGCACGAAGGACCGCGACTTGCTCAAAGAGGGTTTCTACGCCAAGACGCTCGCGGACGAGGTCCGCTGCGTGGATCTGGAGCTGAACGTCCTGCAGAGCATCGAGGACGTGACCGCGAGGATCAATGCGGCGGTGACGGCTGGGATGAGCGCAGGCGAGGCGAACCAGGCCCGCCGGGCCGCGATGAACACCGTCGAGAAGGAATCGCTCGACGCTACCGGGCTCCGCAGCGACGTGGTCACGCTCTATCACGGCGGGCTCTACCATCTCTATCGCTTCAAGAAGTACACCGACGTCCGCCTGGTCTTCGCCCCGGAGCAGGGGATCGCCTTCTTCGGTGGCGATCCGGACAACTTCGAGTTCCCTCGCTATGACCTGGACATCTGCTTCTTCCGCGTTTACGAGAACGACCAACCCGCGAAGATCGAGCACTACCTCGTGTGGAGTCCCCAGGGCGCCGGCGACGGTGAACTGATCTTCGTCTCCGGCCACCCCGGGCGGACCGACCGGCTCGACACGATGGCCCACATCGAGTTCCTCCGCGACAGGGTGTTCCCGAACACGATGAGCAAGCTCTTCCGCCGGGAAGTGATCCTGACCGCCTTCAGCGGCGAGAGTCGCGAGAGCGCCCGGCGGGCTCGGGACGACTTGTACGGGGTTCAGAACAGCCGGAAGGCCCGCATGGGAATGCTGGCCGGCCTCCAGGACCCCGCGATCATGGGACGCAAGCTGGCCGAGGAGCGGAAGCTCCGACAGGCCGTCCAGGAGAATGCGTCGAAGCTCCAGACGCCCATTGGCGATCCGTGGTCCGACGTGGCCGCGGTCCTGAAGGTCTGGGACGGCATCTACGACGACCTGGATCTGTTGGAGAACGTCGCGGCCTTCAACAGCAACCTCTTCCGCATCGCCCGGACGCTCGTCCGCCTGGCCGACGAATCCGCTGTGCCCAATGCCCAGCGCCTCCGCGAGTATCGCGAGTCGAACCTCGAATCGCTGAAGTTCGCGCTGTTCTCCGAGGCACCGATCTATGACGACCTGGAGCTGGTGACGCTGGCCGATTCGCTGACCATGCTGGTGGAGCGCAAAGGGATGCAGGACCCGCTGGTCCAGAAGATCCTCGAAGGCCGATCGCCTCAGGAGCAGGCGGCCCGCCTGATCGCGGGCACGAAGCTCAAGAGCGTCGAGGTCCGCGAGGAACTGGCGAAGCTGGATTCGGAGACGCTCCGCAAATCGGACGACACCATGATCCAGTTGGCGGCGCTTGTGGATGCCCCCGCGCGGGCGCTCCGCAAGACGCACGAAGAGCAGGTCGAGGAACCTCTGCGCCAGGCCTACGCCAAGCTGGCGGAGGCGAGGTTCGCGATATACGGGACCGCGGTCTACCCCGACGCCACGTTCACGCTGCGCCTGGCGTTCGGCCTGGTCAAGGGCTACGAGGAAGGGGGCAGACAGGTCCCGCCTTGGACGACGATGGCAGGCGCCTACGAGCGAGCCCAGGAGCAGGGCAACCAGTTCCCGTTCGAGCTGCCTTCCCGATGGCTCAAACGCAAGGCCAAGCTCGACCTGAACACCCCGTTCAACTTCGTCTCGACGGCCGACATCATCGGCGGCAACTCGGGCAGTCCCGTCGTCAACCGCAAGGGCGAGCTCGTTGGGATCATCTTCGACGGGAACATCCAGTCGCTGATCCTGGACTTCATCTATACGGAGGAGCAGGCCCGCGCCGTTTCCGTCCACTCGGCCGCAATCCTCGAAGCACTGCGAAAGGTCTACAGTGCCGACCGCATCGTCAAGGAACTCGTGCCGACCCGATCGACGAAACGATCTCCGCGAAAACCCTGATACGGAATGGGCTTGATTGCTGCGCTGTGCTTGTCATCCTGAACGCAGCGCAGCGAAGTGAAGAGCCTGTCCTGAGCAAGGCGAAGGAATCTGGCCTGCGAACTTGAGATATCTCCTGGATCATGCCCAGATCCTTCACGTTGCTCAGGATGACAGACTGACTCACGCGGAGTTGGACACAGGTTCTCCGAATTGACAGGAAGGGAGTACTGGATACATGCGGCAGGAAACGGTTCACGTCTTCGTGTTCGACACGCGGCGCCACACGAGCAACATGCGCGATTACCTCAGAGCGACCGGCTATCGGGGTGGGGCCCTCTACCAGGACGAGCCTGCGGTGACGGACGCCTTGGTCATCACAGCGAGCGGTCTGGCCCCGGTGGACTTCGCGTGCCACATCTTCAGGCAGCTTGGCGTATACAGCGAACCGACGCTTGCTGCCTGGGAACAGCTCTTCAAGACAGGCGACCCATCCTATTACCTGGCGTTGTTCAAATCCTCCGGCCGATCCGCATGAGTCCGCGGAGGACTCGCCCAAGGGAGCATATCCAAAGGAAAACGGTTCTTCACGGAATTGTGGAGAAATCGGCACGGCTCTGAGAGACACGCAATGCACTCGTTTGTTCTCCACGTGCCTTCATTTGGGGGCGCTGCCCCCAAGCCCCCGGCATTTGGCGCATTGGGCCAGCAGCATGAATAGGGAGGAAAGGACGGCAAGACAAGCTCCGGTCGAGCGACCGATTCTTCCACCTCCCTGCTGCTGGCCCAAAGCGGAAAATGCCCGCCGCAATGCGGCGGATTCCGGAGATGTCCGTTTCTTCCTTCCGACAGGCGTCCCCGCAATTCCGTGATGAACCAAAAGAAAAGGGCTGCGGCATGACGGCCACAGCCCTTGTGTGTCGCTTTGTGAAACAATGGTCTACATCGTTTTTCGCCTGCGGAGCCAGCCAACGAGGCCCGTGCCCAGGGTGCCAAGGAGGATCGCGCCGGGGGCCGGGACGGTGGATCCCGCCAGCTCGAAGCGGACGTTGTCCACGATCTCGATCAGGCCGGTATAGTAACTCGAATGCGCATCGTAGAAGAACGTCGCGCGGTCGAAGGTCACGCCCGAGATCGAAATGGACTGGTTCATGATATCGTCACGGTTCATCTCGACGGTGGTCTGTCCCACCTGCGTGCCGTTGAGATACACGGTCAGAATCGCCAAATCGCTGGCTTCTGACCAGTAGGGGTCGTCGTTGCCGAAGTCCAGGGACAGGGAATCCACGAGGGCGGCGAAGTCCATGATCAAGTAGCTCGCATCATCCCAATTGACCGCCAGCGACTGCCCATCCCCCTGGTCCCCGAAATCCAAGACCTCCATATCCTCTCCCAAGGAGTCGCTGAAACTGATCAGGGACGAATCCACACTCGTCCAACCGTTCGGCTTGTAGCCCGTCGTATCGCTCTCGAAATCGACCAGCACGGCAGCCTGCGTCGCTCCGGCCAGGCACAGACACACCAATCCACACAACATCATTCTATTCATCTCTTTGCTCCTCCAGTTGCACACGAACTTCGTTCTCATCTCCCAACGGTTCTGACGAAACCGCGCAGCGCAAAACTGACACGCGGAGCCGCCTCGTCGTATCCCCGATAGAGCATTAGTCTAACAGATTACCGAGCCAAAGTCAAGGGGAATCTCAACCGCCCCAGTCCTGGGTGCTCTTGACGAATCGATACTGCAGGAAGACGCCGACGGCCATGGGGGCGAGGACCATCGTGGGTAGGAACCATGGGTACTCGAAGACGAGCTTTTCGAGTCTCTGGCGGTCGACCATGTAGCCGTACATGACGGCCAGAATCCCGGTGGCTGTGAGGGTGCTGCCGCCGAGACTGGTGAACAGGATCACCGCGATCTTGAAGACGATGAACGAGATCATGCCGCCGGCGATCAGACCGACGAGCCCGCCGGCCCAGACGTACTGCTCGGGCAGTCCGAGGGCCAGCCAAAGACCCGCTGTCAAGATGCCGCCGGAAAGGGCGCCCAGCGCGGTCACCCCCCAGCGCATCAGCGGAATCGAGAAGATGGCGAACACCACCACCGAGAACATCGCCAGCCAGACCACGTTTCCGCCGACGAGCAGGTCGTTGAGATACACGCCGACGCCCAGTCCGACCAGGCCGAAGCAGATCGTCACGAGGATCTTGAATATCCGCCACCCATAGAACAGGCACACGACGCCAAACGAGATGAACGTCAGCGCCTCGACCAGGTCCAGGGTGATGATGTGTTTCCACACCACCTCCAACGGCACAATGCTCTGCTCGGCAGTACCTCGCGCCGCCACGAGGGCGACGCCCAGGGTATCGATCCATCCGTTCATTCCATGCTCCTGGGTCTCCGCGACGACGAGACCTCCTCCTGAACTTTATCCATATTTCGCAACCACCCTATCATCGCGTATTTCACCGGTTGCGCCAACCCCGTTTCGATTCTTCCTCCTGGGTCCGCCGTTTGGCGGAGCGGGGGGCCCGTCCGTCCCGGGCCTGCGGACACAGGAGCAACTGCTCGAGCGTGCCGAAAGCGACCATCCCCAGCAGCACCAGGCCGTAAAACGGTTCCTGCTGCTCCATCCGGGCAACGGGCGCGGCGCCCTTGAAGATCAGCAGAAGCGTCAGACCCGCGAATACGAGCCCCGAGCCGACCATCGAGCATGCCATCGCGCCGGCCAGACGGCCGAAGATCAGACCCACGGCCAGCAACCCTGCGCCCACCGCCGCGATGACAACCACGTCCACCGAGGCCAGTCCGCGAACGATGGCCTTGACTCGATCCGTGACGTCGAGGACATAAGCCTGCACCGCGTCGAGACTCTCCTGGGTCGTGAACCGCCGGACAGGCGGATCGAGGTCGCGGCTGCTGAACGGGAGGCCCTGCTGCGAGAACAGACAGGTCCTGGCGACGGCGCCGAAGGCGACAGTTGCCCCGAGGATTCCCAGGAGCACGGCAGCAAACAGCCTGGGCGCGATCGCGCCGAACGCCGCACTGCCTCCCGCGGCGAGACCGGCCATTGCGGGATTCTGCCCGCCGAAGAAGAAAGCAGCCAGTCCGCCGGTCAGGGCGCCGACCAGTCCGAGCCAGAGCCGCTTGCGGCATACGCCCGCCAGCCAGACAAAAAGGCCCATCGCCAGCACGGCCAATCCCGGTATGACCAGGACCGCCGGACTGAACCGGACCGCCACCTGCTCGAAGCTCTTGAGGATTTCGACCATCCTGGGCATCCCTGCGTTGCGCCGATCCAGGCAACGGATGCCGACCGGCCGCACCACTCTGTTTATCGGCCCATCGTAGCTGTTTTCGTTAGGAAGCCCTGGCTGCGGTCAGTTTGGGGTGGTTCGTTCCGACAGGCCCGCACGGCGACGAATCGCGTCAACGTCGAGGTCGCGGATGTAGCGGACGAGGTTCTGCCAGCCGCTGTAGAAGCGAAAGCCGCCGCGGGTCATCTCGTCGGTGGCCTGCTCCTTGCCCCAGCCCTGTACGACGATTCGGTAGACAGCGACCATCAGGCCGGTGCGGTCGGCTCCTCGCCGGCAGTGTACGAAGGCCGGCAGGCGGGTCTCGTCGGCAATGATCTGGAGGAATCGCACGACGTCCTCGTCCTCGGCGTTCCAGGCGACCATGGGGATACGCTCGTAGGTCGGGCCCGCCTTGTCCAGGATGTCGCGGTCGGTGTCCGAGGATCGCAGGTTGATGATCGTCTTGATCCCGAGCGCATCGAGCTGTTCTATGCCCTCCGTGGTGGGCTGCGCCCCGCGGTAGAGGTCGTCGGAAACCTTGTGCAGGTTGGGCAGGCCCGGAAGGGTCAGCGGCTGGGCCCATCGCGTCGACGCCGGATTGCTCGTCTGACGGGTGGTGTTGTTCGCCCCCAGGGACAGCACGGGCCACTGGCGACACGAAGAGCCGCTCACGCCCATCAGAAGGGCGAAGACGAGCAGCGAGTTCATCTGCCTGCGGGTCGATTTCATCTGGTCCATACGAATGAATCCTACTCCCGGATCGAACGGGCCTTCTTGTCTTTCGATCCGCACGCGAGAAGCAGGATCTGCTTGCCCACGCTTCGGCAGATGTGCGTGAACGAGAACTTCAGCGGCGTCGGTCTCGGCATCACGAAGTCGGGGCAGGGCGCCGGGAGAGCGTCGCCGACGACCTGGACCTGATGGAGGTCCGTGCAGCCGAAGCCGATCTGACGTGCCGTGCGGATGATGGGAACGGCGTCGGGCGCCAGGCCGATCAGGCTGCAGCAGACCAATTCGCAGGCGATGGGTTCCGTGCCCGCGATGAGCCAGCCCAGCGGCCGGCTCGGGCCGCGGATCGGGCCTTGGCCTTCCATCGCGACGATCCCGTCGATGATTGTCAGAGCGGGGGCCAGGTGCTCGTAGATCCCGATGAGCATCTTGCAGAACTCGGCAGGATCGTCGCCCTTGCGGAAATGCCAGAGGGCCTTGTGCTTGCCGCTGACGCAACCGAACAGGTTCTTGACCGCGAAGGTGGCGGTCAGTTGCTGGTGGGCCTTGAACTTGGGGACGTTGATGATGACGTCCGCATCGAGGGCGAGGGAACTGATGCCCACCCGTGGGCCTCCGCGTGGGAGCCGGCACTTCTTGGGCTGGTTCAACTGCCGAATCGGAACGCCCAGTTTCTCCAGGGGCTTCGTCAATTCCAGCACGCGGGCGCAGGCGTGTGCGTCCGCCCAGGCGGGCGAGTCGGCGACGAAGGGTCGTGCTCCACAGTCTTTCAGCAGGCGGGCCAGCTCGAGGATCACCGCCGGATGGGTCTGGGCGGCGCCGTGATGGTGGGAACGCGGCGTGATGAAGTTCGGCTTGATGAGCACCAAGTCGCCCGGCTTGACGAACGCTTCGATGCCGCCGAGGAGATTGATCTGTCGTCGGACCGCCTGCGCGACCCTGGCCGGTTCATAGTTCTCGCAGTGGGTGAGCGCGACTTTCACTGGCGGCATAGGGACTCAATCGTTGATGGCTGTGCAGATCAGGATATAGACGCGTACGGCGGGCTTGACCTGGGGCGGCGTCCGTCTGGTCGGGTTGAAGAACAGGGTTCCCTCCGGCTTGGAGAAAAACAGGCCGCCCAGGGTCTGGCGTTCGCCTGTGTACTTGTCCGGCCCGATCACGATCAGGTCGCCCGGCGCCATCTGGACGGCGAACGCCGCCGGGGCGAAGTAATACTCGTTCTCGCGTGCCTTCGCCTGCAGCTCGGGGATCGTGCTGGCGGTCGGGACCGCGTACGTCGGATAGCCGATGATCTTGTGTACGCCGCGGGCCCACGGAATCGGCTCGGGACGCAGACGCAGCGCCAGGACGCCTGGTCCGACGCGAGCGGTCTGTCGGAGCAGGTTGGTGTCCACGAAGGCGATCTCCCTCGCGACGGGCAAGCGGGCCACGGGCAGATCCGTCACATCATTGACCGGCAGGACCATGGCGTTCGTCGCCACCTTCAGGGCATCCGCTCCCGCGAGCAGCGACTGGATCTGCGACCACACGTCCATTCGACCGTACCGCATCCGGAAGGCGTTCTCCGTGAAGGCATTGTAGCTGATGAGCTTGATGGGGTCCGCGGAGAGGAGCGACCAAACATCGTCGAGACGATCGACCCGGTCGGCGGGCAACTCCAGGACGTAGACGTCCATCGAGACGGTCGGGAAGAACTGCGGCGTGGAGAGCCGCTCGCCGGGCGGCGGCGCGAGCTCTCCGATCTTGACCTGCCTCCAGATCTCCTCTTCCGCCTGGGGTTTGGTCTTGCATCCGGTCGAGCCGACCGCCAGCCCCAAGCCTATCAGCACAACAAATAGGGTACGAACCATATCCATAATTGTAGCCGTACTCGGGCCTGTTGTCAATGTGCCTTGTCGCTGGATGAGACGGGTGCCGCATGGTGGTTCGTAGCATGGGCGTCCCGCCCATGATTCCGGACCACGGGCAAGATGCCCGTGCTACGCGATGCCCTCACGGGCACACCAAGACCTACTCTGTCGAACCGACATGTCATTGTCCCGCTGGCTCCGGGGCCGCCCGCCCTTACTGTCTGTGGTAGGTCCAAATCGCGGCGTCCGGCCTGTCGGTGATCGCGATCCGTAGACCTTGGTCGAGCAGGACTCGGCCGTTGTGCGATTGCTGTTCGCCTGTGGCCAGGTTGGTCACTACGTATGTCGCCTCCGCGTCCAGAGCCGACAGGCGCAGGCGCGCGGCTTCGTAGACGCTTTCGTGCCGTCGGAATACCTGCACCAGCCCTTCGCCTGCCTCCGGGCGGTCGAATTGCCACGCCATCCACGCGCCGTTGTCGCGGGTCCAGGGCGTCAGCGGGTAGAAGTCGCCGTAGTAGTTCGGAGCGATCTGTCGCCACTGGCCGATCAGGCGTCGCAGGGCCGGGTAGTCGAGGTCTTTCAGACGCACGTCGATGCCGAGACCGAGGCCCGGCGCCGCGTTGCTCCAGAAGGCGTAGGGCTCGACCGGGGTCGGCCCGCTGCCGTAGTAGGGGGCGTTGCGGGTGGCGACCGTGCCGGTGCCGTGGTAGGGCAGCCACAGGGACAGGCCGTAGGTCATGCACTGATGACCGGTGGCCTCGTACGCGTAGTCGCTGCGCCACAGGGGCACCGCCCGGCGCATCGTCTCGACGTCGTTGCGCCGCCCGCCGCTGGCGCAGGAATCGATGAGCAGCGAGGGGTGCCGGCGGAGCAATTCGTCCCAGTAGGCGAGGTAGCCGGTGACGTGCCGGATCTCGGTGATCCCCTGGCGGTCGGGTGCGTCCGCGCCTCGCCAGTGGTTTAGCGGGTCCATGTTGAAATCCTGGCGGTACAGGTCGATTCCCTGCGAGTTCAGCAGGCTGTCCACATGCTCGGTGAGCCACTGCCTGGCCTGGTCGTTGCCGAGATTGAGCAGGCCGCCCTTGGCGCCGCCGAGGATCCACTCGGGGTGGTTGTCCGCCAACCAGGTTCCCGCAGCCACCCGTTCCGGCTCGAACCACACGAGGATCTTGAGACCCTTGCTGTGCGCGTGGTCCGAGACCGCCCTCAGGCCGCGTGGGAACCGGGCCTTGTCCACCTCCCAGGTGCCAACGCGAGGCCAGCCGCCGCCGTGATGCACGTACCAGCCGGCGTCCATCCACCAGTAGTCGAGCTTGATGCCTTCTTCGAGGTAGCGGTCGATGAACAGGATCTGCCGGGCCTCGTTGGCGTCGATCATCTCGTTGTACTGGCGGGAGCTGGAGGCGAACAGCTTGGCCGGGGGGAGGGCGCCGTCGGGCTTGGGCATCGAGTGTGCCATCATCCAGCGGCGCCAGACGTTCTGGGCGACCACCCAGTGGCCCTTCCAGAACTGCACGACGATCAGCGGACTGCGAACCTCTTCGCCGGGAAGGAGCTTGAAATGAGTCAGCTCCTGGCCGGCCGACAGGTGCAGGCCCTTGGCCTTGTCGCGGACGAACTCGGCCGCCCACTGGCCGGGCCAGCCGACCGAGACGATGACGCCTTCGCCGTCCCATTCGAGGTTGAAGTAGGACCAGTCGGTGTTGGTCGGCCGGCCGCCGGCGCCGCCCAGACGCTTGCTGACGCCGGGACCGAGCGTCGTCTCCAGCGGGCCGTAGTCGTTGCCGTTGGCGGGCGAGCCCACGTTGTGGTGTAGCAGGAACTCGCGGTCGCCGCTGCGGCCGATCTGCACGTCGAGCGCCTGGATCTTCTCGATGATCGGCGTGTCGGTCGAGCCGGTGTTCTTGAAGTAGAGCGTCCATTCTGCGGTGGGGAAGTCGCTGTAGGCGACCATCACACAGCGGACCTGCAACCCGGTCGCGGGATCGGTGTAGACGAGCGTGTGCCGGGTCCGCTGGGCATCGAGCTTCTGCACGTCCCGGCTGAGACGCCAGGTCTTGAGCAGTTCGCTCGACGGCTTGCCGTCGCAGACGAACGAGAAGGGGGGCTCGTTGGCGGAGATCGCCTTTACGCCGGTCTCTCCGAGAGGCAGGTCCTGGAGTCTGATAGTACCGCCATCCTGGAGCCTGATCTTCGCATCGGCCCAGAGAGCCTGGTCCCAACCGCGTCCGTCGCCGCCGTCTTTGACGCGGATCTCGAACTGGCGGGCGCCGTCCAGCGGGATGTCGATCGCGCGGGCCCCGTCCTTCAGACGCATCACAGGCGTCGTCAGGACCTCCTTGCCCTCGACGAGGATGTGGAACGTGACCGACCCGTTGCCCATCGTCGCGCCTCGCTGGGTGTCGTCGTTGTTCTCCAATCCGACGTCGGCGACGAACCGACCCGCCGGCCGGTCGAGGACGACCAGCAGGTGCTTCGTCGAGTTGAACGCCAGGCCGTTCGTGTAGGTCTTGTCGCCGAGCTGGTAGGGGGTGCCGCGCCACGACTGGCCTCGCGAGACGCCGTCCGCCGTGTCTTCATAGAGAACCTCCAGGTGCGACGGAGGCGCCGCTTGCTGCTGATTCAGCAGCGCATCCGTCCACCGTCCGCGCAGGCCGAACTCCTCCGCCTGCGGCACGACCGCCTGCGTCGCCACACTGATGAACAAGCACACCAGAACGATGCTGCCGAGACCGATTCGCGACATCATATGCTTCTCCCGCAATCCGTACATGCTCCTGCTCCCGGCTGCCCCGCGCCGGCCCGGGCCTTTGCCTGGCAGTGTACCGCCATTGTAGCGGAATCTCAACTCAGAGAGCTTCCACTCGTCAGAGTGGGGAGAATACTTCTTCTCTTTCTTTTCCTTCTTCTCTTTCTTGTTAGTTGACGTCTGTTTGACCGGTGTTTGTGCGTCGTTTGACGCCGGTTTGCGCGCGCCCGACTCGTCGATGTCGTAACCCCTGGTGTCACAGAGCGTTGCCGCCGTATCTCGGGTTGTAGGTTTGGACGCGGCGAAGCCCCACTGACCGAAGCGCTTCATAGCCGTGCGATACTGGTGACGGGTGTCAAATTCTCTTGACCGGGGGCGGATTTGTGCTTAGATATGCCGCTGGTTCCGTCCGAAGGCTGGCGCCTGCGGGTTTGTGCCCCCGCGGTTGCCGGTCCCATCTTCAGACAATAGACTACGCATTGGAAGGGTTTGCGCAGATGAAGGTTAGCCAGAGAGCCAAAGCGGTTGCCCCGTCAGCGACGCTCGCCGTCACGAATCGGGCCAAGGAGCTGAAGGCCCAGGGGATCGACGTGGTGGGTTTCGGGGCGGGCGAGCCCGATTTCGACACGCCGGACTATATCAAGGAAGCCGCGATCAAGGCCCTCAAGGAAGGCAAGACCAAGTACACGCCTGCCAAGGGCATCCCCGAGTTGCGCGAGGCCATCGCCGCCAAGCTCAAGAAGGACAACGGACTCACGTATACCGCCGATCAGATCGTCGTCAATATTGGCGGCAAGCACTCGGTCTATGAAGCGATGCAGGCGGTCCTCGATCCGGGCGACGAGCTGCTCCTGCCCGCGCCGTACTGGGTGACCTATCCCGAAGCGGCGGCCCTGGCCGGCGCGACCGTGAAGGTCCTGGAGACGGACAAGAAGAACAGCTACAAGGTTACGCCGGAGCAGTTGAAGAAGGCGATCGGACCCAAGACCGCCATGCTGATTCTCAACTCGCCCAGCAATCCCGGCGGGTTCACCTATACCCCCGACGAGCTTCGCGCTCTGGCCAAGGTGCTCGAAGGCACGAACGTCGTCGTCATGTCGGACGAGATCTACGAGAAGCTCATCTACGGCGACACGAAGTTCATCAGCTTCGCGGCGTTGAGCGAGGATGCATACAACCGCACGCTGACCCTCAACGGCCTGAGCAAGGCCTACTCGATGACCGGCTGGCGTCTCGGCTACACCGCGGGCCCGCTCGATGTCATCAAGGCCATGTCCCGCCTGCAGGACCATATGACGAGCAACCCGGTCACGTTCGCCCAGTACGCGGCCATCGCGGCCATGGGACCCCAGTCCGCCCAGACCATCGAGAAGATGCGCGTCGAGTTCGAGAAACGCGGCAAGTACATGGCCGAGCGTCTGCGGGCCATGAAGGGCGTCGAGTGTACCGAGCCGACCGGCGCGTTCTACTGCTTCCCCGACGTGTCCGCGCACTACGGCCGGACCTTCGGCGGCGTCAAAGTCACCGGTAGCATGGACTTCGCCAAGGCCCTGCTCGAGCAGGGGACGGTGGGCGTCGTGCCCGGAGCCCCCTTCGGCTGCGACAAGAACGTCCGTCTGAGCTTCGCGACCTCGATGCCGCAGATCACCAAGGGCCTCGACCGCATGGAGAAGTGGCTCAAGTAGCACGGGCATCTTGCCCGTGAGTAGCATGGGCGTCCCGCCCATGATTCTGACTTCATGGGCTGGAAGCCCATGCTACGGGTAACGGCCTCTCGCAGATACGCGAAACCTTGCGTCTCCCCTCGGGGGATGGTCTATTGCCTATTCTTGTCCAGCAATGGAAAGCCCTCGTCGTAGGCGACCCTATAGGTATAGTCCGGCAGCCCATCGCAGGTGGCCGGTGACCTCGCCTGCTGCGCGTGTTTGATGCCGGGAGTGCAGCCGTTCTATTCCTCTGTGGCCTTCCACCACAGCCGCGGATAGTCCAGCCCTTCGAGAATCCACCAGAGGTCCTCCGTCCCGTTGGCCGTCTCGCCCACAAAGTCCCAGCCGGCATCGAGGAATGTGCTGACCGTCTGCATCTCGGCCGTCGTCTTGCCAATGCCGCCAGCGCTGGTGGATTGGCCTGAGGTCTCGATGTCCCAGAAAGAGGTTATTAAACAGTCTGTCAAATGGACTCCGCCCGCGTCAATATCCTATCCCTTCCTCGTTGGCGAGCAGAACGCCTTGATAGACCGATCCGCTCAGTTGAGGAGCGTCGCCCCTGCTGTCTTTCGGAAGAAGGCCCTTGCCACGAGAGGCAGATTTCCTCCTCTCCGCGCCAACACCTCTGGCGTTTGGGTCGTCTATGGGGGAAAATGGGCCGCGTTTGCAGTCTGTGTGGGCCTGGTCGTGGAGACGTTGCGTGCGGGATCGATCTGAACGACGGACTCTCGATGCCCTTCGCCAAGGGCGGCGCGAGGCGTACGTCGATGTCATCGACGCGCACTATCGATCTGTCTATCGGTTCCTGCTGTTCTTGGGGGGCGATGCGCACCTTGCCGAGGACCTTACGCAGGAGGTGTTCGCCTTGGCCTGGAAGTCACTCGACAGCTTTCGGGGCGACTCGTCCATCCGGACTTGGCTGCACCGAATTGCGTATAACGCATTCCTCGATACACAGCGCCGGCGCGAGTGGGACAAGACGCTTGCGAGTACGCTGTCCGGTTGCGATTGCGACGTTGCGGATGACCCGTTGGCCGAGATCGTCGCACAGGAGCGAGTCTCGCAGATCGCGAGGGCGTTGCAGGGTCTTGACCTCGACGAACGAACGGCACTGCTGCTGCACTATGTAGACGGCCAGAGCTATCGCGAGATGGCCCGAACTCTCGGACGACCCGGCGGCACCGTCAAATGGATCACGAGCCGAGCGTTGGAGAACCTGCGAAGAAGACTGGCCGGAAAGGTGGAACCATGAACGTGAACCCTGGAAACGGGCAGGAAGAGGTCTCGATGGATTGGGTCCAGAGGCAACTGAAGGCGATTTCTGCGGTCGAGCCGCCACAGTCGCTCAAGGACCGGCTCATGGCAGGCATCCCCGTGGCCGGCGGGGGGCAACCGGCGGCTTGCTGCGTCCCGATGTGGTCGCGGCGGGCACGTTGGGTGGGTGTGGCCGCGGCGGTCATCATCACGGCGTCTGTCATCGTTCGGTTCGGCGTGCCCACGGGACGACAGGGATGCCCGATTGCCGACATGAACGGCGCCGCTACGCAGGCATACGCCCGCGACCACAACAGCCTGGGTGCATCCGACACGAATCTGTGCGACATCAACAGCCTGCGATGATCGGTCGTCGCAGGGCAGCTTGTTCGTAGTGTGCCCGTGAGGGCATATCTTCACGGGTAAAGAGGGTAACGCCTTACGGCGTCACTACGAACGAATCCTGTGGACTTGCGGTTGTTGCCCGAACCCGGAACGGATTATTGACGATATAGCGGAAAAGACGTATCCTCCGCGTGTGTCTTGTTTTCGGAACCACATTGAAAGCGGTTGAATGAGCGTGAACGATACTCTCGGAACAGGCGAGTCGCTCGGGAATCCGACTCGCGAGGCGTTCGCAGGCTGGCCGATGATTGTCGGCTGGGCCGCCATGCTGGTCTTTGCTTTTCACGCCTGCACGCACATGGTCGCGGCGGGGGATACCTGGGTGGCCATGGCCTGCGGACGGCACTTCGTCCACCACGGCGTCGATACGGTCGAGCCCTTCAGCGCCAATTCGCACAAGGCCGGACCTACCGCGGAAGAAGTCCAGAAGTGGCCCCAATGGGCCCAGTGGATTACGGACAAGGTGGGGCTCGATACCGTTCGACGCTGGCACCCGACCGGCTGGGTGAACCAGAACTGGCTGACGCACGTGATCTTCTACCGGCTGACCACGTCGCTGGGTTCGGAGTCCGAGCCGTACTATGACGCCCTGGTCCTGTGGAAATTTGCGGTCTACATCCTCGCGGCGGCGGCGCTGTACGGCACGTCGCGAATCTACGGTGTGAACCGGGCCCTGGCCGTTATCTTTGTTTGTTCTGCCCTCTTTATCGGACGGTCCTTCTTCGACGTCCGTCCGGCGGGATTCTCGAATCTGCTCGTGGCGGTCTTCATGCTGGTCCTGGCCCTGGCCAGCTATCGGAACGTGTTGTTCATCTGGCTGCTGGTGCCGCTGATCGTCTTCTGGTCGAACGTCCACGGCGGCTACATCTATGCCTTCATCGTCCTGGTCCCGTTCATCGGCTGGCACGCGATCATGAACCTGCCCCGACGATGGATGGTCGCGGCCTACAGCATCCTGCTGTGGATCACGCTCTATGGCATGGCGTATCGACTCCTCGGTCATGAGGGTCTGACAGCCGTCGCAGCCACCAAGGACGCGATGTTCTATCTGGTTGTCCTCGCGATCGGGGGCAGCATCGCGCTGGCGGTCCATCGCAAGGCGGACGACCGCGTGGTCCTCGTCTGTCACATCGTCGCGTCGTGCATCCTGTTCCTGATCCTGCTGTCTCGCTTCTTCCCGGCGGTGGACACGAGGTTGAGCCGCCAGAACCGGGGGGAACTCGAGATCTACATCGCGGGCTCGCGCCTGGCATATCTCGCTGTCTTCTCGCTTGCCATGCTCGTCGGCGCCGTCGTCGCATCCCTCAAGGACAAGGTGGTGCTGACGATGTCCTGGAGGGGCGTTCTCCACGCGGTCGCGGCCAGCGCCGTGGCGTTTGCCGCGATGGTGGTCTTCAATCCCTTCCATCTGACGAACCTCACGCACACCTTCGAGATCTCGGTCAGCAAGCACGCAGAGCGGTGGCGCGACGTCCACGAATGGCATCGGGCTTTCGACTGGGCCAATCCGGTCGGCACCGCGGCGCCTTTCCTGGCCATGTACATTCTCGCCTGGCTGGTGGTCGTGGCCTGGGTCGTCGCCTATGTGTATGTCTCCCGGGCCCGAGTTGCCCCGGCGGGCAAGAAGGCCAAGACGCCTGTGGCCTACGCATGGCCGCGGATGGATCTGTCCCTGTTGGTCATCGCAGCCATGACGATCTACATGGCGATTCGATCCAGGCGGTTCATCCCGATCGCGGGCTTTGCCGCCTGTCCGATTCTTGCTCTTGTGATCGATTGCCTGGTGCGGGTGCTCGTCGCGATGGTGCAGGCCCGCGGGACGGGCACGCTCGAAGTGCCCTCCATCCCGACAAAGTGGCGCCGGGTTCTTCTCGTCGCGGGCGGGATGACTGTCCTGGCATTCGGCGTCGTATGGGGATTGCGGTTCTACACCGTGTACCTGGACTCCTGGCCCGCCGACTACAAGTACACGTCGGTCTTCATGCGAATGACCGCGTCGGACGCCAAGCCGTTTGCCGCGTGCGAGTTCATCCGGGTCAACAAGCTCCGCGGCAAGATGTTCAATTACTGGACCGAAGGCGGCTTCATCGCCTGGGGCCAGGACCCCGATCCCAAGACGGGGAAGATTCCGCTGCAACTGTTCATGGATGGCCGGGCGCAGGCCGCCTACGATGTGAACACGTTCGATCTCTGGACGAACATCATGTCCGGCGGGCCCTCCGCCAATCCGGCCCTCATGGCGGGCCGTCGGGCGAACCGCAATGAGTGTCTCCAGATCGCCGCCTGGATCGACGAGCAGCTCAAGAAGCAGAACGTGTGGGTCGTCCTGATGCCCAACGGCCAGTTCGGCAAGCCGTTCGTGGATGGCATCGAGTGCAGTCAGACCTGGCGGACCGTGTACATGGACGACAAGCAGCGACTCTTCGCGGACACGACGACGCCCGAGGGCGAGAAGCTGTTCCGTGGCATGTTCACCGGCGAGACGGTCTATCCGGACGAGTACTCGCGCAACTTGACCGTCGGCCACAATCTCCTGGTGCTCTCGGATGTGTCGCGGAAGAAGAAAGGTCTGGAGATGCTGGTCGAAGCGATGAAGGTGATGTTCTCGCCAGCGCCCCTGTACGAGATGCTGACGATCGGGGATATGGCTGTCGATCTCAGGCCGCGGATCAACGACGTGTGCGAGCAATACGTGCAGGATTTCCAGAAGAACATGGCCAGTTACTCCCGGCAGCACGGCTTCAACCTCCGCCTGGAAGCGATTCGTCTGGCCATGATCCGGATGCAGCAGGTCGCGCTGACGAATCAGGACAAGGCGTCGGCCGAAGAGTATGGCCGTCAGAAGAACCTCTATGAGGACGAGCGAGAACGGATTCTGAGGACGAAAAGGTGGTGAGCCATGGCAGAGCAAGGCGCCGGTCCCGGCCCGCACAGCGATTCGACGCCGCCTGTTTCCCTCACGGTGTTCTTCCCGTGCTACAATGAGCAGGAGAATGTGGGCAAGGTGGTCCAACAGGCGGTCGAGGTGCTCGATGGCCTGCGGGCGGACTACGAGATTCTCATCGTCAATGACGGCAGCGCCGACGGCACCGCCCGGGTCGCGGACCAGATCGCGGCCGTCAACCGGCGGGTCCGCGTGATCCATCACCCCCGCAACCTCGGCTACGGCGCCGCTCTGCAATCGGGCTTTCGTGCGGCGACCAAGGAACTGGTGTTCTACACGGACGGCGACGGGCAATTCGATCTGAAGGAGCTGCCGCCGCTGCTGCCTTTGATGGCGGAATACGATATTGTCAGCGGCTATCGCATGAACCGCCAGGACCCGCTGTTGCGGAGACTGAACGGCTGGCTCTGGACGCGGATGAACGACTTGCTGTTCTCGCTGAACCTTCGCGATCTGGACTGCGCGTTCAAGCTGTTCAAGCGGTCGATCTTCGACGACATCCGGATGGAGAGCCAGGGGGCGCTGATCGCTACGGAGATCCTCGCTCGCGCCGCCCGGAAGGGGTACAAGATCACGGAGAAAGGGGTTCACCACTACCCGCGAACGGCCGGCAAGCCGACGGGCGGCAATCTGAAGGTCATTCTGCGGGCGTTCAAGGAAGTCATCAAGCTTCGCGGGCGCATCCTGTCCGATGGGTAGCGCCGTTGCCATCGATTTCACCTGGGGACCACCGCCACCATGCACGATCAGAAAGTCAATCTCTTTGTCTACGGCTCGCTCCGGGACAGCCGGATCTTCCAGTCCGTCAGCGGCTATGCGTTCACACGCAGACCCTCGCGGCTGGACGACAAGACGTTGTTTGCCGAACTGGCATTTCTGCCACACTACCGGAGGGTCAGCCCGGACAATGTTTACTACTACGCCGTGCCGTCGGCAGCCGGCAGGATCGAAGGCTTCATCATCCACGATGTCCCCATGACTGCCGTCGCGGAGATCGATCGCTATGAGGGAAAACGCTATTGTCGGGAGATCGTGCGGGTTCACACCGGACACGGGGTCGAGGAGGCCCTGGCCTACCTCGTGACCACGGAGTCGATGCGCAAGCAGTTCGGCGATCGCTTCCATGTGAACCTGATTCACGAGTTGTGGCTCCGCAAGCGGATCCAACAGTTCCTCAAGAGGCATACGCGTCCGGGCGACCGGACCGCGGACGCCGAGTTGGAGCGCCAGGCAGAGCGCGAGCTGCTCGCGGCGACCGAACGCGACCTCGTAATGGCGCACTACCGCAGGGACGCCGTCAGCGATTACTACTTGGAGCGGGAGCTGGATCGGCCGCGCCCCAGCATCAAGGCCCTGCACAACGAGCCGCAGGCCCGGCCGTACATCCGAAACTACCTGGCCCTCGTGATCCGCCAGGTCCTGCTCAACCAGTTCGAGGAACAGATGGAGAGCCGGTTCCGCTACGAGCTGGAGCACATGAGGACCAGTCTGCGGTATTTCGCCCGCACCGTCAGCTTGTTCGCATGCCTGCAGATCCTCAACGCTAACAACAGCGTGGTCGAGCCGATCATCCAGAAGTGCCTGGACGCCATGCCGTATGAGAAGAACGATCTGATCGACTACGTCAAGTACGCCGTCGGTGTGGTGAAGAGCATCTTCGATCCCCGCATGGCGGAGGACTATCTGGGCCGGATTCGATCGAACCTTCAGCCCGGCTTGGTGCCGCTGGGGTGCGAGCTGGAGCTGAGCAATCTGGGCGCCGCCGCGGTCGAGCCCCTGCGGAGCGCCTCGAACGCAAAGGACGCGGTCTACGACGGCTTCAAGTACTTCTACGATTTCCGCCTGGACGTCCTGTGCTGGAAGCTCGGCGGCTACATCGACGACCACAGCGGATACAACGACCGCCCTCGTCGCCAGGGGTTCTTCGAGATCGCGCCGGGCCGGCTCAGCGTCGCGGGCGAGCTGTCCCGGCCGGCGACGGCCGACCCCTGGGTGCTCAGCCGGCTGATCCACGAACTGATCACGTTTTTCCAGATCCGTCCACACAGCCTTCACCTGTCGTTCCAGATGCGCAAGTGTCAGATCGGCCGCCAGCGGACGCTGCCCCTGGGATTCGTCCAGTGCCTGCTCGCGCTCGGCGGGGGGCTCGAACGCTGGCCCGGCGGGATGTGGATCTCACGTATCTGCAAAGAGGAGATCATCCAACATACCTACGGCGAGGAATTCGTCTTCGCCAGGACAAGCCGGCGCAACTGGTACCTTGGCGGCGGCGATGACGTCGCGGACAGGCCGCCCGCCCAGGCGATGACGTGCATCCAGCAGTATAAGTTCATCCGCCTGGACAAACAGACGGACTACGAGCCGCTGATTATGGGCCTCAAAGGGCTCCAACTGGAGTACAATCCGGGCGACTACCTCACCGCCGACCAGATGAAGGAGAACCCCCGCCTGGCTCGCCGGTACCAGGAGCTGAAGAAATGGGCCCACCAGCCGGCGGAGATCGGCGGTCGGACGATCCAGCGGTTCCTGGATACGGTCCATCGCGGCCTGATGAAGGAACGCCATCAGCAGCCGGCCCACAAGCTTCACTACATCGATTACGCGGTCAGCGCGATTGAAACCCGATTGAAGCGATTCAACGAGCAGGTGAAGACGCCGGGGCTCGATCCGGTCGTCTATTGAGCCGCTCGACGGCACAGCGAGCGATCTCGTCGTGGTCGAAGGCCATGGGCGGGAGGCTCTCGATGTCGAACCATTGGGCACGCTCCGCGTCGTCGGCTGCCTGGATCCGGTCCCAGCCCTTCTCGATGACGCCGAAGAAGGCGACGGTGATGGTCCGTCCTCGCGGGTCTCGGCCAGGCCGACCGAACGCGCGAAGCTGCTCCAGGGGGACACCCTCCAGTCCGGTCTCCTCCGCCAGCTCGCGGGCCGCCGCGTCGGGCAGGTCCTCATCGATCTCGACGAACCCGCCGGGAAGCGCCCAGCGGCCCTTGTAGGGGGCGATCTTACGCCGGATCAGCAGCAGATGGGGTCTGCCGTCCAGGAACGCGAATACCGCCGCATCGGCCGTCACCATCGGCCTGGGCCACTCGTAGACGTACCTGCCTTTTTCCGCCACCTGCGCCGGCTCCTTTCCGCCCTTCAAGGGACGCACCCGCCATTGTATGTTGCCTGTGCCTGGCCGCAAGGGCAAAGGCCGGATGCGGATTGCCTTGTCTGGCGTCATCGCGTAGAATCCCGTCCTTATGCCCGAGACGTATCGCAGCATCTTGGTCGTCAAACCCAGTTCGCTGGGCGACATCGTGATGGCGCTGCCGGCTCTGTCGTCGCTGCGGCGGAGCTTTCCGCAGGCGAAGATCAGTTGGCTGGTCCGTCCGGAGTTCGCCCCGATCCTGGACGGCCATCCGCACCTCGATGAGATCATCCTGTTCGACCGCAAGCTCCTGGCTGGAGCCTGGCACAGTCGCGCGGCGTTCCAGGGGCTGATGTCTCTCATCTCGCGTTTGCGTCACGGCCGGTACGATGCGGTGCTCGATTTGCAGGGGCTTTTTCGCACCGCCTCGTTGGCCTGGCTCTCCGGCTGCGCGCATCGCTTCGGCCCGGTCTGGGGACGGGAACTCGCGCACTGGTTCTACACGACAGCCATCCCCCCCCGGCCGGAATGGGTCCATGTGATCGACTATTGCCGCAAGCTGATCGAGGCGATGGGTGCGAGCGATCTGGGCGTGGAATTCGTACTGCCCGAGAAGCCCGCCGCCGCGTCCGCGGTGCAGGCGCTGCTGGCCCAGCACAGGATCGATGCGGATCGCTACGCCGTGATCATTCCAGGCTCTGCACAAGTCAGCAAGTGCTGGCCTGCCGACCGATTTGCCGCTCTGGCGGACCGGCTCGCTGCGGAACACAGCTTGGCAGTCGTCGCCACCGGCGGCAAGTCCGAAAGCCCGATGATCGAGCAGATTCATCGCCTCGCCAGACATCCCATCTCGAATCTCGGTGGGCGGACCTCGCTGCCCGAGCTGGTCGAGGTGCTCCGGCGGGCGAGATGCGTCGTCAGTAACGACACCGGTCCCGGCCACATCGCCGCCGCGTTGGGCAGGCCGCTCGTGATGATGTTCAGTTGGTCGAACCCGCTGCGAGTCGGGCCCTATGGCCGGCCGGAATGTGTCGTCGCCCGCGACGCCGCGACCAGGGGCCTCGCGATCCGCAGCCGCAATCCCGCCCACGCGATCCAGAACATCACCTTCGACGAGGTCTACGCCAAGGTTGTCGAGCAACTACAGCGATAGATAGTGTCTTGCATTTCATCAATGATGTGGAAGCAAAGCAACTCATCGAGAAACTGAATCGCCGGATGGGCGCGATCGAGTTCCTGACGGGCGAGCATCTGCGGCAGGAGGGGATGCTGCGCAGCGAGCTTCCTCCGGATAGTGTCCAACAGTCGTGAGTTATCCGTGGCAGGCAGCAAGGCGCCTCGCCGACAATCCAACTTGTCATGCTGAACGAAGTGAAGCGCCTGGATGCCGCAGGTCTCCGGTCGCTGGGTGCAGGACCGTAGTTGCGACCTTCCGCAGAATGACGAGACGTTGCCCCGACTCTGTCATTCTTGCGTCAAGCAGGAATCCAGGAGCCGTGGGACTGGACGTAACCGGGAGAGTGGATTCCCGTCTTCGCGGGAATGACAACCTGGGGTGCCTATGAACCCCTGTCGCGTGCGCGCAACTACGGACGTACCCCCCCCAATCGTTGCCGCGGTTGACACTGTGTCCCCGAGTCGTCATAATTGCATCCGGATTGGCTGGTCGGCGGGTGCCCTTTGGGAAGGAGTTGTCATGGAATGCCGTCGTTTGACCGTTTCGATGCTCCTGTGCGGCGTGGCGGTCGTGGTCTGGCTCGACCCGATCCCTTGCGTGCGTGCCCAGGAGGCGACGGACTCGAAGCCGTTCGATTTCGAGGAAGCGTCGCGCGACGTGCCCAAGCCAAGGGAGATCTGGCCGCTGGTGCGAGAGGACACCGTGTCGCTGGAGTGGACCGTCCGCTCGGACGAGATCGTGACAAGCGACAGCGACCCGTCGCAGAAGCTGCGGAAGGTAACCGCCCATTTCTGGAGCATGGAGCTGGCGGGCAAGAAGTGGGGACATCCGTGTGTGGTCTTCACGCCCGCGGACAACAGCCGGAATCTGACTCCCGAACGCAAGGGCAAGGTGGTCATCGTGGGTTCGCCCGACGGGGAGTACTTCCCCATCCACGTGGACAAATACGGCGAGCTGATCGTGTCGCGGACCGGCTATCCGACGATGGTTCTGTCCAACCCCGGCCAGTATCCCGACGGCAGCGAAATCGAGCGGGATATGGGCGTCCTTACGACCCTGCGAAAGGAGACCGGCAAGAACTACTATAACATGAACTGCCAACTGGCGGTCGTGTACATCCAGGCGATGAACGCGTTCCAGCAGTTCCTCGGGCTGGACGACGTCAAGGCGGTGGTTGGCGGGCACTCGAAGCGGGGTCGCAGCGCCACGGTCGCGGCGGCGATGGATCCTCGCGTCGCCTCCGCCATCATCATGGGCAACGAGGGCGTCCATGCGACGGACCGCATCGAGTGGCACCTGTCCTTCCATCACGCCTTCTTCCAGGACCAGGTGACCGTGCCGGTCTTCTATCTCGGCGCCACGAACGAGGACGGCTACAAGATGTTCAACGTCAACCTTCTGCAAGAACGTCTGAAGACCCCCATGACCGTCGAGATGATCCCGAACTACTGCCACGCGAATTTCAGCGAGATCCAGTTCATGGACTTCGCGATGTGGGTGTCGCACGTGCACGACGGCCGTCCGGTGAGCCGGATCAGCGAGGTGCGCTGCGATCGCCAGGAGGGCAGGGTCGTTTTTCGGGCCAAGGTCGAGAGCGATGCGAAGGTTCAGATCGTGAAGGCGTGGTACGTCTACAGCGACGATCCCGCCTGGCGGGATCTCATGTGGTATCACCTGCTGATGCGCCGGGTCGGGGATCACTACGAGGTCCCCCTGTACGGCAAGATTCCCGACGCTTTCATGATCGAAGTGGGGGACATCGCGAACGGGCTGCCGGGGTACGTGTCCAGCACGCCGCAGAAACTCACCGATGCCCCGGTGGTGGAACGCACGTCGAGAGGGTCATTACCCCGCCTGTGGGAACCCAGCAAATAGGATTGAAGGAGCCAGTCACCATGCGGACACACATCCTGTACATTGTGCTTGTGTTGATTCTATGCGTTGTGCCGGCCGTCGGTGCGGACTCGCTGGGCGAGATTGCGCGGACCGTGGAGGGCCAGGCCCGCCGGGCGTCGAGCGGCTTGTACGATCCCGAATCGAACCAGGATTGCTGGCACATCGCGCCGGGCAAGACCGTCGAACTGACGACGCTCCAGGGTCCGGGCGAGATTCGACACATGTGGTTCACCATCGCGGGACGGGACCGGCGTTATCCCCGCACGCTTGTGCTGCGCGTCTACTGGGACGGCGCCCAGACGCCGTCGGTGGAGACCCCGATCGGCGACTTCTTCGCTGCGGGCAACGGGATGAAGGCCAACGTGAATTCTCTGCCGATCCAGGTCACCTCCTACGGGCGGGCTCTGAACTGCTACTGGCGGATGCCGTTCCGCAAGACCGCCCGATTCACGCTGACGAACGAAGGGCAGAACCGGCTCAGCGTCTACTGGCAATTCGACTGGATGGAGTTCTCGAAGGCGCCCGCGGACATGCTCTACTTTCACGCTCGCTACCGGCAGGAGTTCCCCGCCAAGCCCTTCTCGCCGTATGTGATTTTCGAGGGCAAGGGCGAGGGACACTACGTGGGGACCGTCTTCTCGATCCAGTGCAGCTACGCCAGTTGGTTCGGCGAGTCCGACGACCGGTTCTACATCGACGGGGAAGCGGAACCCTCCATCGTGGGCACCGGCTGCGAGGACTTCTTCAACGACGCCTGGAACCTGAGGCTGTTCACCAACGACAACACGGGCGTCACCATCAAGGAGGCCAACGGCGAGGACTGCCGGTTTACTGCCTATCGCTGGCACACGCAGGCGCCGGTGACGTTCCGCAAGTCGCTCAAGGTGGACATCGAGCGCCGCAGCTACGTGCAAGTGGCTCTCCCGCAGAGTGCCAAACGCGAGCAATACGATTTCAAGTACCGCCCGGACTTGTGCTCTTCGGTGGCGTTCTGGTACCAGAAGACGATTGCCGAGCCCTTCGACCGGTTCCCGCCCGTCGAGGAGCGGGTGAACCGCGAGATCGTCCTGGAGACCGCGGAACTGGCCTCCCAGGTCAAGACCTCGCCCGGCGTGACGGTCGCGGACCGCAGCAACCGCGTCTGCAACCTCAAGCACGCTCTGTTCGTGGACAACACCGCCCTCGGCGGCTGGTTCGACGTCCCGTGTCGCGTGGCCGAGCGAGGCAAGTACTCGATCTCGGTCTTCCAGTGCCTCTACAGGACCGGAGGGATCTGGAAGGTGACATTGAAAGGGCCGGCAGGCGAGATCCTCCTGGACCGGGCGATGGACTTCTACGATCCGTATCTGGCTCTGCTGGAGAATCGGCCCGAGAACTTCCTCTATGGCACCTGGTTCGAGAAGAAGGTGGGCATCCACGATCTGCCGCCCGGCGACTACGTGTTTCACTTCGAGTGCGTCGGGTCCAATCCGCTCACGAAGGTGCTCGAATCGGACGAGCCCGGCCTGAACTGCCGCCTGGACGGGATCTCGCTGCGTCGTTTCCCCTGGGACGACCTCCCGAGCCAGTTCCAGCAGTACCTGGCCGACGAGGAGAAGCTCTTCGCAGAGAGGGTGGACCAGGCGACGCGCGTCGTTTCCGAGCTGGACGCCGCAATCAGACGCTTCCATGTGGACGTGGGACGCTATCCGAGCGAGCTTGGGGACCTCGTCGAGCGTCCCCGAGGAGTCCGGGTACGGGCCGGAAACTGGCCGTACGTCGATGAGATTCCCGCCGACCCCTGGGGCCAGCAGTACCGCTACGACTGCCCGGGACGGTTCAATCCCGGCGCCTTCGACGTCTATTCCGTCCACGGCAACAGCAGAAACCAGTCTGTCTGGATCGGGAATTGGTCCAGCCCATTCCGTCTTCGCGATGCCCTCGAAGCGGAGGAGTTGGAGGTCAGGACCGCCAGTGAGCAGGTGACCGTGCAGCCGCAGCAGATCGGCCTGGCGTCGCTTCCGCCGCTCTCGGGAGGCAAGCTGCTCTTCATTCGCCTGCGACAACAGGGGGACGGGATCGACCTGGCTCTCCCCTCGTCGGTCCAAGCAGGGCGATGCGTGCTGAAGCTCCGCCTGGTCACCTCCGACGACTACGGGATCGTCCGCGTGAGTCTCAACGGCACATCGCTGGGCCAGACGCTCGATGGCTACTCGCCTGAGCTCGGCGCGAAGTTCGTTGACCTGGGCGTCGTGGATATGAAGCCGCAGGCCAATACCCTGCGCATCGAGGCGGCAGGTCGAAATCCCCACTCGACCGGCCATTACGCCGGAATCGATGCCCTCATCCTCACGCCGGCTCTGTAGGGGGGCAATGGCTATCGTTCGCTGCGGAGCTGCGGTACAATGGCGGTGTTGGTCGATAGGGGTGTCTGGGCAGCCGCCTCGGAGGTTGGATGAGCCGCAGGCATCGGGTCGAAAGGGTCATCATGAACCAGTGCTGGCGATACGATTGCCGACATCTGTTCGCGGTTCTTCTGGGCGGCACTCTTGTCACTGCCTGTGCCTTCGCGGGCGATCACGCGCAGTGGGGCCAGGCGTGGACTCGGAACATGGTCTCCAACGAGACCGGGCTGGTTGAGGACTTCGACCCGGCCACCGGCCGGAACGTGAAGTGGGTCGTGCCGCTCGGCAGTGAAACGTGGGCTACGCCGACGGTCTCCCAGGGGCGGGTGTTCATCGGGACGAACAACGATCCGCCTCGCGATCCCCGACACAAAGGCGACCGCTCGGTTCTGCTGTGCCTCGACGAGAAGGATGGCAGTCTCCTGTGGCAGCTCGTCGTGCCCAAGCTCGGGTCCGACCCCTATCTCGACTGGCCCAAGGCGGGGATCGTCTCGCCTGCGACGGTCGAGGGGAACCGCGTGTACATCATCACGAATCGCGGCGAGGCAGTGTGCCTGGACATCGAAGGGCAGCGCAACGGCAACGACGGCCCGTACACCGACGAAGGTCGGCACATGGTCCCGAGCGACGGTGAGCCGCTGGAGGTCACCGCTATCGACGCGGACATCATCTGGCTGTTCGACATCCCGAACCAGGCGGGGACCTGGCCGCACGACGGCGCCCACGGCTCGATCCTCATCGACGGCGACTTCCTCTACGTCAATACGAGCAACGGCGTGGACAACACGCACCGCGTGATCCGCAGACCCGAGGGGCCCAGCCTGATCGTGCTGGACAAGAGGACCGGCCGGTTGCTGGCGAGAGACAACGAGGGGATCGGACCACGGATCTTCCACTCGACGTGGTCGTCGCCTGCGATGGGGGTCGTCAACGGCCGCAAGCTCGTCTTTTTCTGCGGCGGCGACGGCGTGGTCTACGCCTTCGAGCCGCTGCAATCGACGCCGCCCGAGGGTCAGGTCGAGGTACTCAAGCGGGTCTGGCGATTCGATCCCGATCCCACGGCGCCGAAGGAAAACGTCAGCCAGTATATGGGCAATCGCGAGGTGAGCCCGAGCAACATCAAGAGCACGCCGGTGTTCTTCGAGAACCGCCTGTACGTGACCCACGCGGGTGACATCTGGTGGGGCAAGAACCAGGCATGGCTCAAGTGCATCGACGCGACGAAGACGGGCGACGTCACCGACTCGGCGCTGGTCTGGTCCTGCGAGTTGAGCGACCACTGCTGCTCGACGCCGGCGGTCCACGACGGGCTCGTCTACGTCGCGGATTGCGGGCGGATGGTCCGTTGCATCGATGCGGCGACCGGGCAAGTCTGCTGGTCCCACGAGACCAAGGGCGATATCTGGGCTTCGACGCTGGTCGCCGACGGGAAGGTGTACGTGGGCACGCAGCGGCGGGACTTCTGGATCTTCGCGGCGGGACGCGAGAAGAAGGTGCTCAGCGAGGTTCGATTGGACAGCGCAGCGGCCGCGACGCCCGTGGCCGCCAACGGCGTCCTGTACGTAACCACGATGAAGAAGCTCTACGCGCTGCAAAGGTCGCCGTGAGGACGACGCGTGCGGCGCACCTCTCAATTCTCGTCGGGTGTGGCAGCGGAGGTCGGGGTGGCGACGATCTTGCAGGCGAGGTCCCACACGAAGGGCGGAGCGGTTGCTGTCAGTCGGCCGTTCTCGGAGGAGACGATCTGCCGGGCGGCGGCGACTCCCTCCTGCGTGTCCCACCAGACAATGGCGTATTCACCCGGCCCGAGACCCTCGACGGTGACGGTCGCTGACGCAATGGGATCAGGCCGGCGTTTCTCCACGACGAGATTCCACCATGTTGCCTGGCGGTCCACGAGCCAAAGGTGGGCGCGATCGTCGGTTTGCTGCCCGACGATTCGCAGGCGGGGCTCGGACGTCGTCACGGCGGCCGGTCGCAGGCCTCCCGGACGCAGCTCGGCGAGGAACTCCGCGAGCGGCTTGTAGTGCCGGTAGAGGTCCTGCTGGTCGAGCACCTCCCACCACCAGAACATCGCGGTGCCGGAGACGCCGCTCAGGGCCGAGGCCCACAGGCAATTGTGGAAGTGCACGCCCTCGCGATCCTGTTTCATGTAGTCGCTCAGGCCCCATTTGGCGTCGGCCAGGCCGAACTCGCCGATCAAAGCGGGCTTGGCGGGCGCGTGCTCACGGAGCCACCGGCTCTGGCGAACGATGGACTCGACCTCATCTTTGAAATCGCCGTCATCCGGGCGCATGTAATGGTGCTCCTGCGCGATGTCGAGCTGCGCGTGGCGACAGTCCCTCGCGGAAGGCGCCCATGTGCTTGTGGTGCGCGGGTGGTGGTAGGGGTCGATTGTCGCGAGGTAGTCCCCCAACTCGGCATAGAACCTGTCGGTCGGCTTGCCCGGATCCATCTCGTTGAAGTACTCCCAGGCGGCCACGCTGGTGGAGCAGCCCCATCGCGCCACGGCGTACCGCATGAACTTCTTGGCGTCATGCGTTGCCTTGCGATACTCGGGACTATCCACGTTCGAGAGCGAGTCCATGTAGAGGTCTCGCGTGATCGCGCAGAGCATGATGTGGACGCCGTTACGTTGGGCGGCCTCGACGATCTGGTCCAGCAGGAAACAGTCCAGCGGATTGTAGTAACCTCGCGATGGACGATTCACGTCTGCCTCCCAGAGCAGTTCGGGCCCGCCGGCAGTCTCTCGGAGCGACAGGCTGTCCAGCCACGCCGTACCTTCGCCCACGAGGCTGAAGACGATCCGGCCGAGCCATCGTCCGTTTTCGCCTGGGGCGAATTCCCTCTCGAAACGCTGCCATTCGCCGCTCGCGGGGAGATCCCACCGATTGCCCAGGACTTCGACTCTCAAGGCCCGGACGCCGGCGGTACGGGTCTTCCCGGAGAGGACATACCGTGTAGCAGGGCGCAGAGCCACGTTGTGCGAGGGTTCTGCTGCGAGCGACGCTCCGCTGGCACCCTCGATTCGGACGCACTTGCGCGGGGGAGATTCGCCTTCGCTGCCGGGCACGGGCACGATGGGCAGTCTTCCCGCCCACGACCGACCCCAGGCGCTTTTACGGGCCTCGATAGCCAGTGCCCAATCCTGGCAGCAGGTCCAGACCCGAACGAAGTTGGCGCCGTTTGCGGCGAGCTTCCGGAAGATCTGTTCTGCCTTCGGCACGGTGACGTACTGGCCCTCGCCGATGAAGGCGAGATTCTGCCCGATGGCGAAGAAGGGTTGCCCCTCGCTGAATTCGAGGAACCTCGGATCGTCTCTTGCGGTCCGCAGAAAGCCCTTGCACGACGAAGCCGTCGATTCGAATCTCACCTGTTCGGACGACCATTCGCCCTGACGATCCTGCAGTACGGCGCGTGCCGTGTGCGTCCCCACCTCCATGGGAGCGAAACGGGCTTTCCACGAGCCGGTGCCTTTGGGATAGCACCACGTGACCGCTTTGCCGCTCTGCACGAGGTCTTGTCGCTCGTAATCCTGTCCCCAGAAGGCCGGCAGGACGTGCGATCGGCCGTGGGGGTCCACAATCAGAGTATCGACCTTCACCTCGCACGGATCGAAGGGGTTCTCGTACTCCCGGCTGACCTCGATGGACAGCTCGATTCTCTCGTACCGTCCGACGCGTTCCTGCCGGGTTCTCAGGGAGATGTCGGCCGTCGCTGAGGCGACATACGCTGTGAGGACCGCACAGGCCAAGGCCAGGCAATCCGGGTCTCGGTTGCGTTTCATCGGCAGCTCCTCACGAACTCCGGTTCTGGAAAGCGAATGCCGCGTGCAGGGTCTATTGAACCTGCACGAATCTGCTGTACGCCTGCCCGATGCCGTTGATGAGCATCTCGACGGCCACAGTTGTGAGAATCAGGCCCATGAGCCGCTCGACGGCAGCGAGCGTTCGTCTGCCCAGCAGGCGGCCCAGGCGCTCCGCGAACAGCATGATCACGCCGGAAACCAGCCAGGCCAGCAGCAGGGCGGCAAGCCAGGTCGGCCACTTGGCGGGCTCGCAGGCCGTCAGCAGCATCAGGGTGGCCATGGCGCCGGGACCGGCGACCAGCGGGATCGCCAGCGGCACGATAAACGGCTCGCCCTCCCCCGATTCCTCGTTGAACACCCCCCTGGGGCTGGGGAACACCATCCGCACAGCGATGAGGAACAGGATGATGCCGCCGGCAACGCCCAGGGAGCTGTAGGAGACCTGCAGGGCCGCGAGAATGTGCTCTCCGAGGAACAGGAACACCAGCAGCGCTCCCAGGGCGATCAGCATCTCGCGGATGATGATCCAACCGTGCCTGGCAGGCTGTACGTTGTTGAGCACGGCGAGGAACGCAGGGATGTTCCCCACCGGGTCCAGGACCAGGCACAACAGCAGTGCGGTTGACAGGATCTCCATCGCCACGCTCATCCCGGCGGCTATCTGCCCTCTGGGTCTACCGTTTGTATGCCTTCACCACGTACTCCTGGACCATCCTCTGCGTGTTGAAGACTGACCCATTCAGCGCCAAGGCGGCCAGCATGATGCGGATGTACTGTTCGCGGTTGCTGTAGAACATCGGCAAGACGACGCGTTGCAGCTTGTCGTACAGCGCCTCGGCGTCCTGGGCGGATGTGTCCTTGGCGCCCCTGCGGGCCTTGCCTTCGATGGCCCAGCCGGTGAGATTCTCGACGCAGCCTTCGATCCACCAGCCGTCCAGGATGCTCAGGGAGGGGACCCCGTTCAAGGCGGCCTTCATGCCGCTGGTGCCGGAGGCCTCGTGCGGCAGTTGGGGATTGTTGAGCCAGACATCGACGCCGGGGATCAGGATCTTCGCCAAGTCGATGTCGTAGTTGGGCAGGTACACGACGCGGACCTTGCGCCCGAGCTGGCGGGCGGCCTCGAATACCCGCCGGATCAGTTGCTTGCCCGGCTGGTCTTGCGGATGCGACTTGCCGGCGTAAATGATCTGGAACGCGCCGGCGCTCGATGCGATCTGCTTGAGCCGGTTGAGGTCCCGGAAGATCAGGTCGGCTCGCTTGTAGCCGGTAGCCCGCCGGCCGAAGCCGATGGTGAATGCCTTCGGATCGAGCTTGACCTTGAGGTGCTTCGCCACATAGTCAATCAGCCTGGCCTTGCACTTGACGTGGGCGTCCCATATCTCCCTGGGCGGGATGCACATGGCGTACCGCAGGGCGAGGTTGTCCTTTCGCCAGCCGGGAGTGTAGCGATCCAGCAGTTTCTGGAACAGCGGCGCCACCCACGTCCCGGCGTGGACGCCGTTCGTGATCGAGTCGATCCGATGCGAGGGGAACATCGCCTGCGACACCTCGCCGTGCTTCTTCGAGACGCCATTGACGTAGCTGCTGAAGCTCAGAGCCAGATGGGTCATGTTCAGCATGTCGCCGTCCGACCGCTCCTGGAGATTCCAGACCGGGTGTTTGCCGAGAATCGTGCGGACCATGCCCATCGGGAACTTGTCGTGTCCGGCCGGCACGGGGGTGTGGGTCGTGAACACGCACTTGCTCTTGACGGCCTCGATGTGCTGAGGTTTGATCCTGCCGCCGCGAGCTTTGCCCATCTCCTCGTCGAGCAGCTCCACGACGAGGAAGGCGGCATGGCCCTCGTTCATGTGGAACCGGTTGATCTGATCGTAGCCGAGCGCCCGCAAGATGCGGACGCCGCCCACCCCGAGCACGTATTCCTGATAGAGACGGTATCGCGAATCGCCGCCGTAGAGGTACTGGCTGATCTGGCGATCCTGCTTGTCGTTGCCCGCCAGGTCGGTATCCAAATAGATCACCGGGACGACGGCGCCGGTGACCCCCACGGCGTCATATTGCCAGGCGCGAATCTCGACCCGGCGTTTCTCGATCACGACCGACGCGCGAGCCTTGAGCGGCTTGAGCCGGTCGGCGACGTTCCATGCCTCGGGGGTCTCGATCTGGTTGCCCTGGTCGTCCAGTTTCTGGTGGAAGTACCCTCGTCGCGTCAGCAGGGTCACGGCGACCATAGGAACCGCCAGGTCGGCTGCGGCACGAATCGTATCGCCCGCCAGGATGCCTAACCCTCCGCTGTAGGTGGGCATGTCCGATCTCAGTCCGATCTCCATCGAGAAGTAGGCAACGGACGTTCGGGAGGGGGTTGTGCGGGCGTCCGAATGCGATGCCCCGCGTCGGCAAGCCCTTCCTGGCTTCGGTTTTGTCATAAGCAACACTCCTTGTCAGTTCCGACGATCGCAAAGCTACTGCACGTTTCGTTGCCCGATGCTCGCCCTCCATCCTGCCTATTGGGCGGTCCGAGGCGACGAAGAAGCGTTCTGCTTACCCTGTTTTACCTATCTCGTCAAGGGCAGAAGGACCCGCGTTCTGGAAATACGCGAAATCCACACGTCGGCGCAGGCGCCTGCCTGAAAAGGGCGCGGGGAAGGCCGGGCAGAGCCGGTGGCGGGGAGATCTTGCGGCCTCCGTCACGTTTCCTCGGAGGTCAGTCCCTCCCGGATGGCGTACTTCGTGAGTTGTGCGACGTTGTCAATCTGCAGCTTGTTCATCACGCGGAGGCGATGCGCTTCGACGGTCTTCGGGCTGATGTGCAGGCGCAGTGCGATCTGCTTGGTGGTCTTGCCTTCCGAAAGGAGCTGGAGCACCTCCCGCTCACGCTGCGTCAGCGTCGAGAAGGCGGTAGGTTCGACTTGGCCGGTCATCTGGGAGAGGTCGCTTTCGGTCGCGTCGCTGATCGCGGGACTGATATAGGTCCTGCCCTGCACTACGGCACGGATGGCCTGAGCCAGTTCGGCGAAGTCGCAGTCCTTGAGCACGTAGCCGGACGCTCCCGCGCGGAACATCTCGGTTACATACCGCTTCGCGGAGTGCATCGACAGGGCGACCACCCTTACCCCCGGCACATCTCTCTGGATTTCCCGCGTGGCTTCGATGCCGTTGAGGTCCGGCATGCAGATGTCCATGATGACGACATCCGGCCGGCGTTCCTTCGTCATCTCCACGGTCGATCGCCCGTCGCTGGCTTCCCCGACGATTTCCATGCCTTCTTCCCGTTGGAGACCCTGGCCCAGTCCTTGGCGTACGATGGCGTGGTCGTCAGCCAGCACGATTCGAATGCTCATCGCTGTATCCTCGTCTTCGATATCCTGCGATCGGGGCCTCCCTTCATGTTACCGCTGCTATATCGTCGCACAACCCCTTTTTTCACAAGGCCTTATGAAGCTTGATGGCACACTGTGCGACCCTTCGACCAAGGGTCTTGGCGATTTCGATGTCCTGCTGGGCTGGCTCCAGATCGTTCTTCGGTCCTGTGACCGTCGAGGCGCCATAGGGCGTCCCGCCACGGCCTTCCGTATGGAGCATCCCCGGCGTCGAGTACGGGACGCCCACCACGATCATGCCCAGGTGCAGCAGGGGGATCATCATGGACAACAGCGTGGCTTCCTGCCCGCCGTGCGTGGTGGCTGTGGAGGTCAATAGACCCGCCGGCTTGCCCTCCATGGCCCCCTCCAGCCACAACGGGGCGGCCGAGTCGATCAGACGCTTGACCTGCGCAGCCATGTTCCCGAATCGGGTGGGCGAGACCAGGAGCAGGCCGTCCGCCTGTCGCAGGTCGTCCAGCGTGCAGACGGGGGTGTTCTTCTGCTGTTCCCAGACCGCTTTGGCGTGCGGGCTCGTCTGAATCCACTCCTCGGTCTCGGGAAACTCCGCGACGCGTCGCACCGTCACGTCGACGCCAGCGACCGAGCCGGCGCCGTCCCTCGCGGCGCCTGCCATCGTCCGACTGTGCCCATAGAGAGAATAGTAGACCACCAACAGATTCATGATCTCACTCCTTGTCCCGTTTGTGCCTATCGTTCCACGACGATGGCGGAAACCGGGCATTCGTCGGCTGCTTCTTGTGTGGCCCCCTCAAACTCCTCGGGGATCTTGTCCGTCTTGACTTGGGCGACATCCTCTCCCATTTCGAAAACCTCCGGGCAGATGTCCACGCAGCGGCCGCAGGCGACGCAGTCTTCCGTCACGTAGGCTCTCATGGCGTTCTCCTTCAGTACGACGGATATCGGGAATCCATGTGATTCCACGAACCTGAACCTCTACGCGACAGCCGGCGTCGAAGTTCTGCTCGTCCCGGAGATTCCACGGAGCCCGAGGAGGGACATGCCATCCCCTGGGTGCGCCTTCAGAACCGTCCGACGAGGCTCAGGCCGTATTCGAAGGTGTTGTTCTCCGGCTCGTAGTAGCCTTCGGAGGTGCTCGAATCGGCGAGCCACCAGTACCGCAGGAACGGCGCCAGGGCGAAATCCATGTCGCGACCCCGGTGCCGCAAGTCGAGGGAGAGGCCCGCTCCGAATCCCGGCCACTGCCAGGTTCGGACGGTGGGCTTCTGCGGGTCGGCATCGCTGAGGTGCGAGACCTGATGCCCGATGAGCAGGATGTCGAGCTCGCACGTGGGCGACAGGGTCCAGCGAGTTGTCAGTTCGATATCCGGCCGCAGGCCCAGGGGGATATAAAGGTAGTTCGACTCGCGTTCGTAGCCGCCGAGCTGCGAGGAGGAGTCGTCATTCAAATACCGGTATCCAAGTCCCGCATAGACCATGTCCAGGCCCTTGGCTGCGAGACACTCGCTGCCCAGCAGCACGCGCAGATCGATGAGAAAGTCGTCGATTCCGCCCATGGAAATGGGCGTACCCGTATCCATATCGGAGCCTTCGTAGTCCACCTCGCCGCAACCGAGACGGCCCTCGAGCGTCAGCATCTTCTTGTTGTCTGTCCCGAGCTGCGTCGGGACGCTGCGTCCGAGTTCGCGAAACGTGTATGACCCGACCACGCCGTAGAGCGTGCCCTCGTTGGTCATGACGCCGGGTTCCCTGTACTTGTATCGCGACACTTCCGGGGCGATCTTCCATGCCTTCGGCCTCTGAGACTCCGAGGTCTGGTCTTGCCCGTAGGCGCCGGCTCCGCCGGCCAACAGAATGCACGCCACCAACGCTGCTCGTCCAACCACTCTCAAAGCCCTTTCACGCAATTCTCACGTCGTGTACGTTGTTCCCGCCGGGCGGGCCGGGCTCACGCGTAGGCCCGTTCGTAGATCGCAGCGGCGTCCTCCACGGTCAGCGGGATGGGCGTCAACTCGAACAGCTTGCCCATCGTGCGGAACGAGTTCTCCGCCAGCTCCCGCAGGTCGCTTCGCTGAACGCCGAAGTCGCTGAGCTTGTGCTCCTGGAGGCCGACCTTGCGGATGAGCTTCTTGAGGCCCGTGATGAAGGCCATTGCCTGTGCCTTCCTGGGCAGGCCGTCAATCTTCTCGCCTATGGCCATCGCGAGGTCCGGGAAGCGGTCCGATGTCCGTTCTGCGAGATAGCTGAAGTACGCGACGGAGAGCATGGTGAGCCCTGCACCGTGCGGGACCTCCGGGAAATAGGCGCTCAGCGCGTGCTCCATCGAGTGATGCGAAATGCAGCAGGAGAGGGACTCGCAGATGCCCGCCTCCGTGCTGGCCCAGGCGAGGGCGGTTCGGGCCTCGATGTTGCGTCCGTCCTTGACCGCGAGGGACAGATGCTTCGAGATCAGGCGGATCGCCTCCAGGGCCAGGTGGTCGCTGGTCGGCTGATTGACGTTCGCCAGGTAGCACTCGACGGAATGGAAGAAGGCGTCCATGCCGGTGTAGGCGGTCTGGGCAGGGGGGACGCTCACCATCAGTTCGGGATCGACGATGGACAGCGTCGGAAACGTCAAGGCACAGCCCCAGCCGATCTTCTCGTTCGTGTCGCTCTTGGTGATGACGGTCCACGGATCGGCCTCCGTCCCGGTCCCTGCGGTCGTCGGGATGGCCACGATGGGCAGGGCGCCCTTGGCGGGGGTCTTGGCCTTGCCGCTGCCGCCTGCGATGTAGTCCCAGTACTTGCCCGGGTTCTTCGCCATCACGGCGATGCTCTTGGCGGAGTCGATCGTGCTGCCGCCGCCCAGGCCGAGCACGAAGTCGCACTGGTTCTGCCTGGCGAGTTTGGCGCCCTCTTCGACGTGCTCGAAGACCGGGTTCGGCTGGATCTTGTCGAACACGGTCGAGCCGGCGCCGTGGCGCCGGAGCAGCTTGGTGACTTGCCCGAGATAGCCCTGTTTCCTCATGGCGCCCGAGGCCCCAATGACGATCAGGGCTTTCTTCCCCGGCAAGAACGGCGTCGTCCCCAGTTCCTGGATCTTCCCGCATCCGAACAGGATCCGCGTCGGCATGTAGAAACTGAAACTCGTATTCATCGTAGCTCCTTCTCGAATGGCGTCGTGTTTTGATATTGGCCCGGCGGCTATCTTAACGAATTCTCCCGCGGATGCACGCAGAAATGCGAGGAGACGCCGGAACATGGAGAAGAGCTTTCTGCAACGCTCTACCTGTTCCGGCGTCTCCGCCTGAGTTTTTGTACGGATGTACCCGGGCTCGCCGGCCCCCGGCGACTACGGCATTCGGGATGTGAAGTGGTAGACGCCCGACCCGACCTCCAGAACGACCTCGCCGTCCTTCGTGTCGACCAGGCGGACGCCCTCAGCTTGTGCCACGGGTTTTCGTCTTTCCCGGATGCTCGCGGCGTCCACGGCGGGGACGTAGACCGTCGCTGTGGTGTTCGCCGGGATCGTCACGTCAAGCTTCAAGGTGTCCCCATCCACCTTCCACGCGGTGGCGATCTTGCCCCGGATAGAGTTGTAGCTCGTCTTGGCCCAGGACAGGCGGCCACCCATCTGTGGGCGGATGACAATGTGCTTGTACGCAGGTCCGCCTGCCTCGGTGGGGGCAAGCTGGGTGTCGATGCCGCCGATGGTCCGGAACATCCACTCGCAGACCGCTCCGAACGAGTAGTGGGCGAAGGAGTTCATGCCGGGGTCTTGGAAGCCTTTCTCGGGAGTCCAGCCGTCCCAACGCTCCCAGATGCTCGTGGCTCCGTGCTGGATCGAGAAACCCCAGGAGGGGAACGTCTCGTTGTGGAACAGGTGATAGGCGACGTCCGTCCGCCCGATGGCGTTCAGGGTGGCCATGAGGTCCTTGGTGCCCACGAACCCGGTCGAGAGGTGCCAGTCGCGGTCGCGGATGTTGTCGACGAGATGTTGCGCCGCCATAGGACGCTTCTCCTTCGGCAGCAGGTCGAACGCCAGGGCCAGGACGTAGACGGTCTGCGTGTCGCCCTTGACCCGACCGTCCGCGGAGACGTACGCCTTGTTGAATGCGTCGCGGATCTGCTCGAAGAGCTGGTGGTAGGTCCTTGCGTCGTCAACCTTCCCGAGCACTGCAGCGGTCTGGGCGACGAGACGAGTGCTGTGGGCGAAGTAGGCGGTGGCGAGCACGTCCTTGGGCGTGTCGGCCTTGATGCTCAGCCAGTCGCCGTAGCCTTCCGCCGGGCGGAGCAGGGTGCCCTTCGTCGTGCCCTTGCAGTAGTCGATCCATTTCTGCATGGCGTCGTAGTGCCTGGCGAGGATTCGCGTGTCGCCGTAGACGGTGTAGATTGTCCAGGGACAGATCACGCCGGCGTCGCCCCAGGCGGCGGTGCCGCCGCCGTTGGCGACCTTTCGCGGGGAGACATCGGAGAAGCCGCCGTTCTCGAGCTGGGCGTCCTCCACGTCTACCATCCACTTGGTGAAGAACGCGGAGACGTCGGTGTTGAACGTAGCGGTTCGGACGTAGATCTGGGCGTCGCCCATCCAGCCGAGTCGCTCGTCTCGCTGCGGGCAGTCCGTCGGGACTTCGATGAAGTTGGCCCGCTGCGTCTGGCAGACGTTGTGGTACAGCGTGTTGGTCATCGCGTCCGAGCAGGCGAACCTGCCGACGACGGGAGTGTCGGACGTCAATTCGATGCCGGTGATGGCGTCGAGACCGGGCGTTCCGGGATAGCCTGTCACTTCCACGTACTGGAAGCCGTGGAAGGTGAAGCGGGGCTGCCAGACCTCTTTGCCGTCTCCTCGGCACAGGTAGGTGTCGACGGCCCTGGCGCCTCGGAGGTTCGTCGTGTAGATCGTTCCATCGGGATTGAGCCGCTCGGCGAACCGCAGGACGATCTTGCGACCGGGCTCGGCGCCCTGAACCTTCAGACGAACGAAGCCCGCGAAGTTGGTCCCCATGTCGTAGATGCAGGCGCCGTCCTTCGTCGGGGTCACGCTCAGCGGCTTGATCTCCTGGAATTTGCGGACCAGGACGCTGGGATAGGACTCGATCGCGATGGCGAGCTTGTCCGTGACATCGACCGGCTTCCATGCGGCGTCGTCGAAATCGGGCGTGCTCCACCCGGGCATCTCCTTGCGAGCGTCATAGGTCTCGCCCATCAGGAAGTCGCCTTCGAGGATCGGGCCGGTGGCTGCGGTCCACGTCTTGTCCGTGAGAATGGTCTCGGAACTGCCGTCGGTGTATTCGATCGTCAGTTGGGCCGAGAACCGCGTGTCCTTGCCGTAGTGGTCGCGGAGGCGTCCCCAGCCGATATGGCCGCTGTACCACCCGTCGGCGAGGATGCCGCCCAGGGTGTTGAAGCCTTTCTTCAGTTGGTTCGTGACATCGAAGGTGTTGTAGTAGACACGGACATCGTAGTCGGTCCAGCCGGGCGCGAAGTAGGCGTCGCCCACCTGCCGGCCGTTGAGATGCAGTTCGTAGTTGCCCAGCGCCGAGGCGTACACCGTCGCTCGCTGGACCGGCTTCTCCACGTTGAACTCTTTGCGGAGGAACTGAGCGGGGGGCAGGAACAGCTCCGCCGGTCCCACGGTCACCTTGCCCCAGGGGCCGATGCCCTCGGCGCCGAGGGCCTCCGCGTTGCGCCATCCCTCCGCGTTGAAGCCCGCGTCGGTCCAGCCGGCGGCTGCGATGTCCGAACTGCGCCATTGCCCGTCCGTGACGATGGTTTCGGGCTTGCCTGTCTTGAAGCGGACCACCAGCATGGCCAGTACGCCCGCGGGGTTCGCGCCGTCGCCCACGTTCTGGGCCTCGATCGCGACCACGTTGGCGCCCTTGCGCACGTGCTTCGCGAGGTCAGCGGTCACGGCTTCCTTGAAGCTGCCGCCGGTGCAGACCTGCTGGCCGTTGAGGAACATCGTGAAGCCGTTGTCCGCCGCGACGGCACAGACCGCAGAGGCCAGGTCGCGGTCTTCGGGAACGGTGAATTCTCTGCGGAAGTACCGCGTCGCCACAGGGGCGGCATTTCTGGCGTTCTCGCCGGGCAGCCAAATCCACTGGGCGCCGGACAGATCGAGCTTGCGCCCGGAGGGGTCGCGATTGCGGGAGGCATCGAACCCGATCCACTGGGCCTTCCACGAGTCCCGGCCGACGAAGCCCATCGTCCAGCAGGCGGGCCTGCTCCAGGCTGAGGGCTTGCCGTTCTTGTCCCAGACCTGCACCTTCCAGTAACAAGCCATGCCGGATGTCAGCGGCGCGCCGGCATAGGGGACCTGGATCGACTGATCCGAGGCGACCTTACCGCTGTCCCACAGATCGCCCGTCTCGCCGGCGAGCTGCTTCGGGTCGCCGGCGACCAGGATTCGGTACGCGGTCTGGACCTGGCCTCGTTGCCCGGACTGAAGCGTCCAGCTCAATCGCGGCTCGACGACGTCGATTCCCAGCGGGTCCACCCGATATTCGCAGCGCAGGTCCCGCGGTTGTATTGCGCCCCCGAAGGGGCTTGCCAACGACGCGGTCGCGGCGAATCCCGCGACGCACGCCATTGCGATCATCGTGCCACGAACGAATCCATACGTCTTCATGGTGCTCGACCTCCTACTGAAAAATGTGGCGAGGACGTGCGGTCCTCAGACCGCAAGATCGAAACGACCTCGCCGCGGACACATGGGCAGGATCGGCCCTCCCGCACGCGGGGGGACGCCTGGGCTAGTTGTTCTGCAACTGCTGGGATAGAGGCTTCGTTTCTTCGGGCGCTCCGCCGTAGATGAATCGCATCTGGCCGACGTTCGGAATCCAGCGAAGCGAGACCAGCCCGTGCAGCAGGCGGAACACCCCGTTCTGATTGCTGTTGACGACCAGCGAGGTCTTCAGACGCTCGGGCCAGGGAAACTCGAAACCGCTCGGCCAGTAGACGAACAAGGCCTTGCCCACCAGGTAATAGCGGGGCACGATGCCGGCCCGCGGCGGCTTCCAGCCTTTGCTGGCGACGGTCGGCTGGCCCCACCATCGGCCGTCCTCGCTGCACGGGCTGTTGTCGCCCAGCACGAAGAACTCGTCCTCGCTGAGCTCGAATGGAGAGTTCTCGACGGCCCGGATCGGCCGCCCGCCATCCCGTCCTGTGTAGTGGACGTCGCGGAATATCGCGACGTGCGAGAGGGCCAGCTTGCCGGCCCCGAAGATCTCGGCGCGAGGCGACGGGGACGAGCCCTTCTCCAGCGAATCACGAGACCGTCCCAGATCGAACGACAGGCTGTTGCCGTCGAAATCGAACAGCAGGCGGTGATCCACGTTGGCGAACTTGACCAGCGTATACGCCCCTGGCTTCGGGGGCGAGGAGACCTCTTTGCTGACCAGGATGGTCTCCTGTCCGTTGTTGACCTTGGCCAGGGCCATGGAGCCGGTCAGGTCCACCCAGGCTTTGTAGTCGATTCCATTCTTGGCCAGCGTGATGCCGACTCGCCCGTCGGAGCTTGCAGGATTCACGTAGAAGCGGACCATCAGGTCGCTGGCCACCGGCACGCGGTTGTTGGTGTACAGATCGTCGTAGGCGTAACTCGCGGCGAAGTTGTTGGCCGACGGGCCGCCGTAGGTCAGCACGCTGGGCTCTCCGGCGGGGCAATCCAACAGCAACCGGGTGGGGTCCTGTTCGTCGATCTTCCACGCCGAGCCGGCCAGGTTGAACGGAGGCTGCCATCGCTGCTCGTTGAAACCCGCGCGCTCGTTCGGATTGACCGGCCGAAAGTCGTTATCATAGATCGGCATCCACAGTTCCTTCTGCACCTGGGGAGGCTTGCGTGCGATGACTTCGTTGATGTAGATGTCGCCGTCAACGATCTCGATGGTCTCCCCGGGCAGCCCGATGAGACGTTTGATGTAGTTCTCCGAGGGGTTGATGGGGTTCTTGAAAACGACGACGTCCCATCGCCTGGGCTCCTGGAACTGGTAGATGCACTTGAGGACGAGGATGCGGTCGCCGTTGGCGACCGGGACCTTGTCTCCGGCGGGTGTGCTGTATCCGCAGCTCGGGCAGCGCGTCTGCTGGCGGATCGATATGGCGCCCGGCGGGATTGTGTCGTCCGCCATGCCGTAGTTCGTCGGGACGAACCCATGATCGTATTGATACCCGCACTGGGGGCAGCGCAGGCGGAAATGCGCCCCCTTGAGAGTGTCGGCCATGCTGCCCGTCGGGATCCGGAAGGCCTCCATGACGAATGCCCGGAACACGAATGCCAGAATGAAGGCGGTGATGAGCCATTCGAAGGTGTTGGCGACTTCAGCCACGCGGTCCTTCTTCTTCACGACGGGTTTGGTTCTGTCGGTCCTGTCCGTTCGATTCTCAGCCATCAGTTCCTGTCCTGTCCGCAGGGGACTGCCTTGCAGGTCTCGGGTGGCGCCGACGGGCTCTCTTGGGTCCGTCTCATCGACAAGGCGTCCGGGCCACGCGATCACAAGAGGGCCATTATGCCGCCGGGGACAGCGACGGTCAACCGTGGAAAAATTTTGCCCGAATGTACTTGCCGCATAGAAGTCTTTATTGTATAGTGGTTTGCAGAAGTTCATCCTTGGTGTTTCCGGTGGCATTAGGCCCGGCAGTTGTGGGATTGCACCGTGGGCTGACCGTCGAGAAGGTGTCCGTCGGCATGGCTCTTTTCTTTTGGTGAGGTAACCTATGGCGACAGTCACGAAGAAAGAACTGATCGATCGCATCGCAGAACACACGCAGGCCAAGCGGGTTTCTGTGAAGCGGATCGTACAGGCTTTTCTGGATGAGATCGTGAAAGAGCTGTGTCTGGATAATCGGTTGGAGTTCAGGGATTTCGGGGTGTTCGAGACCCGGACTCGCGCCTCGCGGACGGCGCAGAACCCCAAGACCCTCGAGCGTGTGGAGGTTCCGACGAAACGTACAGTGAAGTTCAAGATGGGCCGGCTCATGCGAGAGCACCTGACCGCGTCCGCTCGGGCCTCGGCGCAGGCCAAGCCGGGCCTGTGAGAATCTCAGCGACGCCTGTCGGGGTATGGTGTCGGAAGTACGGATGATCCTTCCGGCGAGTCGTTCTATAGGAGCCTCAGAGTATGTTGGAAGGAACGGTCAAATGGTTCAATCCGCGCAAGGGGTACGGATTCATCGGAACCAATGACGGTCGCGACGTGTTCGTGCACTACTCCAGCATTGCCGGAGACGGCTTCAAGACTCTGGAAGAGGGGGATGTGGTCCTGTTCGATATTGCCGAGGGAGAGAAAGGGTTGCGAGCCACCAACGTCGTCCCCAAGCTCCCCTCGGAGAAGCAGCCTTCGCCATAGGGCGCCGGTGATCGGCGTGTCTTGCCGAAAGATCGCCCATTTTACCTCTTGCAGCCGGGACCTCCGGGGTGTATAATCCCGTGCAGCAAGGGGTTATTATGGCCGATGGTGAGTGCCAATCCGGGCTTGATTGCAGCGTCCTGGTGCTCAACAAGCACTACATGGCCATCCGTATTGTCGGTGCGAGACGCGCGTTTTCCCTGTTGTGCCGCGAGCTGGCGGAGGTGGTCTCCTGTGAGCACGACGTATACACCAACTACGACTTCAGGAGCTGGGTCGAGGTAAGCCAGTCGCGGCATCAGTTCGAGCCGGACGCCTACGACTGGGTCTCGACGGTGAACCTGTATGTCGCTGTGCCGCGCATTATCCGTCTGTTGTTCTACGATCGCCTGCCTCGCACGGATGTCAAATTCAACCGTCGCAACATCTTTGCTCGGGACAGGAACCATTGCCAGTATTGCGGCAAGCGTTTCCCCACGACCGAGTTGTCCCTGGATCACGTGATCCCTCGCAGCATGGGCGGCAAGGCGACTTGGGAGAACATCGTCTGTGCCTGCACGGGTTGCAACGTCAAGAAGGGCGGCCGGACCCCCAAGCAGGCCGGCATGGTCCTGATTCAAAAGCCTATCAAGCCCAAGCACAATCCCATGCTCCATATCCACCTGGGCCACCAGCGGTATCGTTCGTGGAGACAATTCCTCGACCACGCCTACTGGTCCGTCGAGTTGAAGTAGTCGCTGCTCGGCGGCGTCCTCGGTTCCTGGTGCAGCATCAAAAACACCCGCTCGCCTCGTGATCGCCGGTTCATGATCCGGATGACTGTCTTGGTGTGGCTGCTGCTGTTCGTATTGATCGGCCTGCCACTGACAGCGACCCTGGCCGGGATCATTCCCAACTGGGCGTATTGGTCGTGCTTCACGGCGTTCTTCACGCTTCTGCTGCCTCTGATCCTCTGGGGCAATGCCCGCCAGAGACGGATACAGATCGAGGACGGGACGTATCGCCGGCCCGGACCGACAGGGCCGGCTTCCATCACCACACCGGGCCTCTGCGCCAGTTTTGGCGGCGGCATCTTCGGCGGGACCGCGTGGATGCTGCCTTTTGCGTGGATCGCAGGGGACTGGGCCTCTATCGGCGCCATTCTCGCCTGTGACGTCCTGCTCCTGCTGACCGTTGCGGCGATCACCCAACGAGATCGAAAACGATACTGGTCCGTCGCGACCTGGATGGTCTGCGTGCTCCTGGCCATGACGCTAACGGTTGTCAACCTCCGCTGGGTGGCCTGGACAAACGCTTACCGTCAGTCCACCTACTATGACCCGATCAACGACGTCAGTTTGACGACGATCAATCTGATCGTCCTCGGCGTCTTCGTCGCGCTGTTCGCCTTGTTCGTGCCACGACACGTCTCCTGCAGGGGCCGAACGTCCCGTGGCGACGAGTAGACCTCGGTTGGATTTCGCCGGGCTCATCTTCTGGACTGCAAGGAGCGATTTTGCCCTTGACTAATCCACCAGGGTGCGGCCTTATGAGTTCATGGCCGTCGAGAACAACCACACGCAGTTTTCATCGCTTTTCAGTCCCGCCGACGTGGTGTGCCAGACCGAGGAGAAGGACCGCGACAAGGTCCTCCGGGATCTGCTGGAGGTATTGGCCCGCCGTCGGGGGATCGGCAGCATTGAGCAGGCGTATCGAGCGGTTCTGGAGCGTGAGACGGATCTGGCGACCCTCGTGGCGCCGGGGCTGGCGATGCCCCATGCCCGCCTGGAGGCGATTGACGGTCTCGTCGTGGGAGTGGCGACCTCGCGCCAGGGGATTGTGTACGATCCCCTCAGGCCGGACAGTCTGGTCAAGCTCGTTGTGCTGACCCTCGCGCCGAAGACCGCGCCGGGCGCATATCTCCAGGCACTCAGCAGTCTCGCCAGAATTTGCCAGGACCCTTCGACGCCCGACGTCGTCGCGAGTCTGCCGACCGCCGAGCAGGTCTGGGCGTTCTTCGACGAGGGCGGCTGATCACGCCACCGGGGCGTAGATCTCCGTCAGGAGTTCTTCCGGCGCCACCTTCGCCGGGTCATTGAGGTACACTTCCCGCGTCGGTCCGGCCACCTTCTTGTGATTCTCCGCGATCCACGCGAAGAGCCTCTTATACGTCACGGCGGACTTCTCGTAGGGACCCTTGTGCGTCACCACGGCCATGTCGCCGCCCGCTAGCTCGTAGCACGTGGTCTCCTCGTCGCCCGTGATCTGCGTGGAAACGGGAATCACGACCTCCACGTCGGCGTTGTGCTGCAGGTTGGCGCGGACGACGTCTTTGGGGGTCTCGTGGCAGATGAACGCGGGCGGCCCGACGATCTGGGCCCCGTGGGCCTCGATGTACTTGCGAACGCCGGCGAGCATCGGACGAATCTGGGCATACGTGCCTCGCTTGCGCATCCCCACCACCAACTGGGGCGTCACGTTCCTGATGACCACGTCGCTCATGGCACGTTCTCCAACAATCCGGTACGGTGAAGACCCGCTGCCGCGATTCGCCGGCATGCCGGTATTGTACCCGGGACGAGCCCCCGCGAAAAGCCTATTTCTCCCACGCTCCACTGCCCTGACGAACGCAGGTCTTATCTTCCGCCCGCGTGAATCCCCGTGAACTGCGTCGCATCGCCATTCTGTGCTCCCTCCAAAGGAGTCTCGGTATTTCGATTGTCGGCTCATCGCCGACGTCGTCCAATCCGCAGTCACGGAGATTGTACTCGATTCGTACGCCCCCGACAAGAGGAAGATGTTGCATGGTACGCACTCTACTACGCCGTCCACCCTACAATAGTAGGCATGATGAGCGTGTCGCGGGCATCCTGCCCGCGATTCGAGGGCGGGACGCCCTCGACACAAGCGTGGCCACCCACCAGACTGACATGGACGGCGTACTACGCGCTGCAATCTACGGTCTCGCAAGAGTTGTCATGCTGAACGAAGTGAAGCATCTGGGCAACGAACGCAGATGTGGCTCGTTCCTTCACGCGGGCGAGGTCCTTCGGCTCTGCCTCAGGACGACAATGTCTCGACCCCACGCAGATTCCTGACTCGCATCACTTGGACGCGTCGACGGGATCGTTCACGAGCAGCGAGTCCTTCGCCTCGGCGGGGATGCTGCCGAGCTTGGGCGGCACGCCGCGAGCCTTGTCTCCGCCATTCCAGGACGTGTAGATGTTGTCGTCGTCCACGCCGCAGAAGGGCCGCTTCTCGAACTCCACGTGGGTATCGAGGAACATCACGTTCTGCCCCTGCCCGTCGTGGCGGAACGTGTTGCCGGCGAGACCTTGTTCAGCCGTGCCGTTGTGGGGGGCGATGTCGGGCAGGAATTTGGAGAAGTCTCTGGCCTTGACGGAGGGTGAGTCCACCCACGGATTGCGGTCGCCTGCGATGGCGAAGCCGGGTGGCGAGGAAACCGTCAGGCCGTGTGGCCCATACAGCATGTGATAGGAGTAGCTGCAATGCTTCGGCGGATTCGGACCAAAATCCCAGAAGTCGATCAACTCCGCCGCTCTATACTGAACGCGGTACGTGTCCGCCTTGAACTCAGTGACTCCCTTCTCTGGCGTGTTCCGCTTGCTGTCTCTGCAAAGGAATGACTCCGGTTTGACCTCGGCGTATTTGACGAGCAGATACAGGCTCGCGCTGATGCTCACCTGGCCACCGGCCCTGTCGGGCGACAATCCATAGGCACTCTGACGATTCGAGGCCGTCCAATCGGCGATCCGCCCGGTCCACTGGCTGCTCGGCCCTCCGGCTCGCGGCAATTCGTCCTCGTAGTCGTTCGCGTAGATCATCATGGCCTTGCCGATGCCGGCGAGGTGTGTGCCGCAGGTCATGCGAAAGGCCCGGCTTCTTGTTCTTGGCAGGGCCGGGAGTATGACGAGGAGAAAGAGGAGAATCTGTGCAGCGGGAGCCAAGACACCCGCACACGCGAATCCTTTGCCCGTCAGTCGCCCTCCGCTCAGAGCGATTCGGACGAGGGCGACGATACCCAGTAGTCCGGCAGTCAGCGAGGTTCCCCCCAGAAACCACGTGTACGCGTTCTGCAGGGGACGTGGTACGCCCCTCCACGCCACGCCGATCAGCCCTGGCAGAAACAACAGACTCACAGCCGCCAAAGCACCGCCCATCACAGCCAGTCTGCTGGTTCGCACGAGTACCGGCTGACTACGAGCCTGCGTGAGGCGTTCCATCCGTATGTTGAGGGGTACTCCCTGAGTCTTGCCCGGTTCTCCATTACCGTGTTCCGTCGTGTCCATGGCTCTCTCCCTTATGTTGTCTCGTTGCTCCGCCGGGCGTCGTATCCGCCTTCCGTCAGACGTCCTTGTCATGATAATGAAAATACGCCGATATGATACCACTGGTTCAGGGGATTGTCAGCGGTCCAAGGACTTGGTAGCACGGGCATCTTGCCCGTGAGTACCATGGGCGTCCCGCCCATGTGGATCTGGGAGATTCACGGGCAGGATGCCCGTGCTACTCACGGCCGGGACGGCCGTGCTACGAAGCGCCTTACGGTCCCGGATCAAGTCCGGGGCAGGCCCCCCCTGCAAGAGCAGGGGGCTCTATGAACGGGACTCTGCCGGCGGGTCGTTGGGGAGCAGATCGGGTCGCCAGGTTTTGGTTCGCTCCATCGCCTGCTGGCGTCGCCATTGGGCGATCTTGGCGTGGTCGCCGGAGAGGAGGATCTCGGGGACTTTCATGTCGCGGAAGACCTCGGGACGCGTGTAGTGCGGGTATTCGAGCAGGCCGTCGCTGAAGGAGTCGTCCTGGGCGGATTGCTCGTCGCCGAGGGCGCCGGGCAGCAGGCGAACGACTGCGTCTACCAGGACCATGGCGGGCAGCTCGCCTCCGTTGAGGATGTAGTCGCCGATGGAGATCTGCTCGGCGTTCAGGCCGAGCCGGATTCGCTCGTCGAAGCCCTCGTACCGGCCTGCGATCAGGATCAGACGCTCTTCGCGAGCCAGTTCCTGGGCTTTTGCCTGGCGGAAGGGCTCGCCCTGTGGGGTCAGCATGATGACCCGACCTCGGGTCGGGGCGAGTTTCTCGACGTGCTCGAAACAGGCGAAGAGCGGCGCGCACATCATCACCATGCCAGCGCCGCCGCCATAGGGCCGGTCGTCGACCTTGCGGTAGTTGTCGCTGGCGAAGTCGCGGATGTTCGTAGTCGAGATCGAGACGAGCCCCTGTTCCTGGGCTCGCTTGAGGATCGAGTAGCGAAGCGGAGACTCGAACATCTCCGGAAACAGCGTGAGGATGTCAATTCGCATATTTCACCACAGAGGCACGGAGGACCCAGAGAACCACAGGCGACTATAACGAAAGAAACGTAGGAAAGGAGCCTTCAATTGCTGCCTTTCCTACGTCTGTCGTTCTCAGTGCTCTGCGATGCCCGAGTATGTTACGTTATGAAGCGGCCGGTGGCTCTGCGGCCTTGGCGGCTTCTGCTGCTGCGGCGGCGGCTGCCTCTTCGGCGGCCTTCTTCTTCTCGGCGAGGACCCGCTCCGTCTGCGTGAACAGCTTGCCCTTGGCGTGGGCCAGTTTCCGGGCCTGGGCCTGGCGAGCGGCCTTGTCCTTCGCGTACTTGTGCTGGATCCCGTTGCGAAGCAGGATCTCGGAAACGGTATCGCTGGGGACGGCGCCTTGGCCGAGCCAGAACTCGATGCGCTCGCGATTCAGCACGAGCTGCTTGGTCGTGTCCTTCTCGAGCGGGTCGTAGTGTCCGAGCTTCTCGATGATCTTGCCGTCGCGAGGCGTGCGGGAATCCACCGCGTTGAGACGGAAGAAGGGACGATGCCGACGGCCCATGCGGGTGAGTCTGAGTTTTACTGCCATGTCTGACCTTTCTGTTCTTGGAGTGCTGGAAAATGAAGGATTGGGCCTATATTCTTCAAGGAAATCTCATTTTCCAGCAACTCATCTATATAGAATAATTTCCGAGACCGGTTCGTAGTGACGCCGTAAGGCGTTATCTTCCGTACTGGGGAAGAGATGCCCTTGCGGGCACACTACAAACTAATCACGAAACACGTTTACAAACCAAAGCATACCCGTTCATGAAAATCGCGAAGTTCGCGGGATCGACGCGGGCGTCCAGAGCGATCCTCTCGATCTGTTCGTCCGAGAGCCGGTCGGCGCTCTGCTTCTCGGCGGGCGTCATAATGGCCACGGCCCGCCGCAATTCCACCAGCTCATCGCAGGTGGGCGCCGCCAGCATGGCCAGCTCGCTGGTTCCTCGCGTGTCCTGGAACCGGTCGCGAATCTGGTTGCCGTACTGGTCATCGCAGAATCGAGCGACCTCTTCGAGGTACTGCTCGACGGAAATCCTGGTCTTTTCACTCCGCGTCGTCATTTCTTCTTCTTGATCTTCCCGTGACGTTTGATGACGCGTTTTCTCGCGGACCGCTGCTTGATCTTGCGGCCGTGCATCATGGCGTTGTTCATGGCCTCCATGTTGAAGCCGCCGGAGAAGAGGGCCTTGAGCCCGCCGAAGCTGCCGCCGGTGATGGCCTTCATCATGTCCCGGCTTCGCTTGAACGTCTTGACCAGGGTCGAGACGTCGTTGGCCTCCATGCCGCAACCGGCCGCGATGCGACGACGGCGCGATCCGTCGATCAGGTCGGGATCGCGACGCTCCGCCTGGGTCATCGAGTAAACGATGGCCTCCATCTGTTTGAGTTCCTGGCCGTCGAGGTCCACGTCGGGGATCTGGCCGCCGATGCCGGGCAGGAGCTTGAGCATGTCCTTGATGCCGCCCATCTTCTTGACCGTCTGCATCTGCTTGAGGAAGTCGTCGAAGCCGAAGCTGCCCTTGGCCATCTTCTTCTGCATCTTCTCGGCTTCTTCTTTGTCGAATTCCTGCTGGGCCTTCTCGACGAGGGTGACCACGTCGCCCATGCCCAGGATCCGCGAGGCCATGCGGTCGGGGTGGAACTCCTCGATCTTGTCGAGCTTCTCGCCGACCCCGATGAACTTGATGGGCTTTCCGGTGACGGCCTTGACGCTCAGGGCGGCGCCGCCTCGGGCGTCGCCGTCGAGCTTGGTGAGGATGACGCCGTCGAGTTCGAGCCGGGCATTGAATTCCTTGGCGGAGTTGACGGCGTCTTGGCCGGTCATGGAGTCGCAGACCAGGTAGATCTGGTGCGGCGTGACCGCCTTGGCGACGTCGGCCGCCTGGGTCATCATCTCCTCATCGACGTGCAGCCGGCCGGCGGTGTCGATCACGACCACGTCCCGGCCGTTCTCCTTGGCGTTTCGTACGCCGTCTCGGGCGACCTTGACCGCGTCCTTGGTGGTCTCGTCCGTGTAGACGGGAACGCCGAGCTGCTCGCCGAGGATGCGAAGCTGCTCGATGGCCGCGGGTCGCTGGAGGTCGTCCGCGACCAGCAGGGGGTTGCGACCCTTTGCGACGAGGTACTTGCCCAGCTTGGCGGCGGTCGTCGTTTTGCCGCAGCCTTGGAGGCCTGCCAGCATGATGATCGTCGGTCCCGGCGAGACGAAGTAAATTCGCGTATCCACCGGGCCCATGAGTCGGATCAGCTCGTCGTGGACGATCTTGATCATCATCTGGCCGGGATGGAGGCTCTTGATGACCTCGGCGCCGAGTGCCTTGTCGCGGACGTCCTTGCAGAACTGCTTGACGACGTTGTAGTTCACGTCGGCCTCGAGCAGCGCCTTGCGGACGTCGTTCATGGCGTCGGAGACGTTGGCCTCGGTAATCCGCCCCCGGCCGGAAAGCGACCGGAAGACCGAACTGAATTTTTCAGTCAAAGACTCGAACACGGGAATCCTCACCGTTTCCCACGGGCTTAGTCGGATAATCCGCATGGATTAGGCGACGGCGCACCTACAGACAGGCTATTATAGAGGCGCGCGTCCAACTCTGCAAGCCCCAAGCGAACGAAACTTCCGGGAGGGTTGGTGTCGGGCCAAAAAGAAAAGAGCTGCCACCCGGAGGCGGCAGCTCTTCATGAACGGTAAGGAGCGGTAATATCAGACCGCTCTGCGTCTGCGGAGCCAGCCGACCAGGCCGGTGCCGAGCGTGCCGAGCAGAATCGCGCCGGGGGCCGGCACAGCGGGTGTGCCAGCGGCTGCGATGCCGAACTCGCCGACGGCGAAATCAACCGCGGACGTGAGGGTGATGCTCGTCAGGGCGCTGCCGTCGGTGCTGTAGAATCCGAAGTATGCAGCACCGCCGTTGCCGTCGACATCCTGCATGATGAAGGTCCCGTCCTGCGCCGTGGCGGTGAAGCTGTACACGTTCATTGGGTTCGGCTCAGCATAGAAGTAGAATGCGCCGGTGTTGTCGGGCAGCGTCAGAGTCAATGTGTAGGCGCCGTTCGAGTAGTAGATGTCGCCTGTGTAACCATGGCTCCAGGTCGCCCAACCGTCGGTGGCGGTGTAGGTCTGTACCTCTGTGCTGAATCCCAGGGTCCCGCCCAGGGGCGAAGGCAACGAGGTTATGTTGATGTAGTCCGCGAGTCCGTCGCTGGGAAACGCGGTCATGGTGTAGCCGCCGAGCGTAGCGGCGGGCACGTCTGTGCCGCCTGCAACGCCTGTGATGGCGGCCGGGGCGGCGGTTACGCTTGCCAGAAGGACCAGAACTGCTGCTGTTGCCACGTGCTTCATCATTTCTCCTCTTATGGGTACAGGTTGAATCAGGTTCGTCTGCCTTCAGGGGTCTACGTACACAGTCTGCACCCACCACATGTACGGACCCACAGCGTGGCCTGAATACAGGCCGATAGAATCACAGATGACAACGGGGGGATCAGACAAGACGTGTCTTCTACCACCACCCACCCACGAGATCGCATGATACCAGATTCACGATCCGCTGTCAAGGGATTGTGCAGAGGATTTCAGACAAACAAGCCGTCTGGGACCATTGGCAAGTCACTCGCCTGTCCCTGGCGATCCGCCGGGCTCTTTGCTCGGCAGCCAGAGGTTGGAGTCGCCGAAGTCGCTCGGATCGGCGGTGCTCGGGTCAATGACCGTCAGGGAGTAGCCGGTTCCGTCGGTGATCTTGTACCAGTCGTCTTCGTAGCGGAAACTGTGGATGACCTTGCCAAGGGCGTCCTGGAGTTCGATCCGCTCTCCGGCGTTGCTGAGACTGCCGGCGTACTGCCCGGCCACCGGCAGGCCGGAGGAGTATCTGGCCTCGAACGCCGCGACGTCCTTGACCACCAGACAGTAGCCACCGGGGGCCACCTCGACGCTTGGGAAAGCGAACTCGATGCCGTTGGTGAAGCGGACCCTGCTCAAGTTGATGGTCTCCTCGCTGACGTTGGTCAGCTCGATGAACTCCGTGTTCGGATCGTCAGGATTGCCTGTGTCGGACGGATGATACATGATCTCGCTGATCCTAAGACTTTCGGCCACCGGGCCCACTGCGAAGACGGTCTCGTGCAGGGCGCTCCAGACGGCGCCGCTGAGCACGCGGGCCTTGATCTGGACCGTGGCATTCAAGGTCAATGGGTCGGTGTAGCGGATTGCAGTCAGCGAGGTTCCGCCCGGTGTGACGCTATCCCCGGTATCCCCGGAGGTGGCCGTCAACTCGACCGAGATCAGGAAGTCCGAGCCCGAGGTCGATTCGTTCAGGCCGTGGATGGCCAGGATATTGCCGCCTGTCTTCAGTTTGTCGATGTGCTCGGAGATGGAGAACATCTGCAGAATCTCCGCTTCGCTGTCGGGATGGGAGGCACTGGCCTTCGAGTTCCAGGCGGGTTCGCCTGTGAAGTTGGCGCGGGCCACCTCGGCGCCGTTGAGATAGGCGACGAAGCCGTCGTCGTACCGCACGCTGAGCGACAGGCTCGATGTCTTCTGCAGGTCGTCGTCCGCGAGCGAGAAAGGAATCCGGATATAGCAACTGGTGTTCTTGCTGTACATGGGGGCTTGGACGTTGATTGTGAAGAAGTCCTCGTAGCCGAAGCTTCGTTCGTAGCCGACGCCGCCGGCGCCGGTCAGCCAGGCGGAATCGTCGAAATCGGTGCCGCCGCGCCAGGCGTTGTCGAGGGCGGCGGTGGGGATGGTCACCCGTTTGGCCGCGTTCTCGGCCACCAGCGTCAGGTCGGTGGATGTCCCCTCACTGCCGGGGACGCGGGGATCGGAGCCGTCGAGCGTGTACCAGATCGCGCCGCTGGCGGATTTCGCCATGATCAGGGACGCGCCGGTGACGGCGTACCCGCCATGCCGATCCACACCGTCGATCTGGAAGATCGGCGCCTCGATGGAGGGATACCATCCCCTGCTCTGCAACTGTCTCAGAACGGTCTGCGTGCGTCCGGAGAAGTACTGGTTCACCAGGCGGTTCACCTCGGTCTGCCAGTCCTCGCGGGTGTACGGCTTCGACGGTCGGGGCTCGTCGCCCCAGCGGGCGGACTCCCCGACGATGGCGCCGCGGATCTCGTCGGCCCGCGCCAGGTAGCGATTCGTCGTCCGTTCCTTTGTCAGGGCGCCGTCGTTGTAGAATTGCTCGTAGATGCGGTCTGCCAGCAATATGCGGAAATCGGCGTTCGCGGCAAGGCGGTCCATCAGGTAGTGCGGATTCACCACACCCACCACGTTCACACGATTGATCGAAGGGTCCTCCAGGGCCCATTCAGTGTCCCAGGGCACGAGGGTGAACGGGCTTGCGGGGTCCCCGTGGCGGATCGCATAGAAGTTGCGCGGGGTGTACGAATCGCCCAGAAACACCGGCGCGTCCCGGCTGCCCGTGTAGTAGATCATCAGCATGTAGTCGATCATCGTCGGGATGTCGATGTATGCCTGGACGGCTTCGTAGCCTTGCGTGGAGGTTACGTCCTTGTCCGCCGCCGCAAAGAGGGCGGTCCACGCCGTGCGGACCCGCTCGTCTCCCGCAACGATGTCCATGGTGGTGCTGGCCCCGTAGCCGCTCGGGGCCTCCAGGATCTCGTAGTCGTCCTCATCCCCTCCGAGATGATCGGCCGCGAAGCTGGCGTTGGGCCTCTCGGTCATGATGTACAGGCCCCAGTACAGGCCGTTGATGTAGACCTGGATGGGCCTGCCATAAGGGGTCAGACGTCCCATGTCCCGCACGGTGTCCCGTGCGAAGGCGTCGCGGAGATAGTCGGCGCGTTGGGCCATGCCTCCGCTGTCGCCCGACCACGAGTAGTTCCAGATCGAACGCAGCGCCAGACTGTTGAAGCTCGTGACGTCTGTGTCGGGGAAGAGCGGGAACTCGAGTCGGGACAGGCCGTATTGGGCCCGGAAGTTGACGCGGAAGGCGTTCTTGGGATTGCCGCTGCGGCTGTAAGGTCCGCCGTGGATGCGCAGTCCGGCGTTGACGCCGAAATGCTCCCCGGTGGAGGGGTCGATCCACTCGATGGAGGCAGCCCGCTCCGATGCGTCGCCTGTTGCGCCGGGACTGGCGTAAATGCCGCCGCTCTCGAAGAACTCCGAGTTGGGGATCACGATGGAGACCGAGGGCGTCGATTTCAGGTCATCCAGGATCTCATCGCGGTAGGCGGCGTCCTCGACCACCCGCTGGTCCATGGCGTAATCGGCGGTCCGTCCGCCCCACGAGGTGGGGAACCCCGCCGGGGCGCTGCTCTGGCGGATCACCTGGTTTAGGAAGATGTAGCTGTGCGTCACGGTGGCCGAAGAGAGCCAGCCCGTCTTCACCGCGGCGGCCCGCACGCACGTCGTCGTGAAGATCGTGATCGGACCGGTGTACTGCGTTCCCAGCAGGCCGCGGGAGCCCGCGTCGAGGGGTCTCTTGCCGTCCAGGGTGTAGTAGATGATCGCGCCCTCGGTGGCGGTCGTCAGTTCCAGCGTGAACGGTCCGTCCTGGAATCCTCGCGGCTGGGAGAACTGCGGCTGAGCGACGACCTTCAGGACGATGCCGATGTTGGACTCGCTGGGCGTGGGCAGGGCCATGCGGATCAGGACGTCGCCCCCGTCGGGGTTGCGCCCATATGAGAAATCGGAGATCTGCGGCCCGAAAGAGATGCTGTCCAGGAGCGTTCTCCCGTCCGAGTCGAACAGGGCGACCTCGTCGCCGTCGGCGCCCAGGCCGAAATCCGCGTGCAGTCCGGGATCGCCCGTGTCGCCGTCCGCCCAGATCAGCAGGAACCCCTGGGCCGGGATCGTCGTCAGCGCGGGGTCGCCCGTCGGAATCTGCCACTTGCGAGGCTCCGACTGGTCGTCCGTCAGGTACAGACCGCCTGCGTCGATGGGCGCGTCCGTTGTGTTATACAACTCGATCCAGTCATCGTATTCGCCCTGTGGGTCCGCGTAGGAGGTGACGTTGGACGCCATGACCTCGTTGACGACTACCGGACTGCCCGCCAGGGTGGCTCCCGCGATGCTGAACAGACAGACGCAGGCGACGAGAGATGCCCACAGGAGAATTGAGTTCCTTCGCCTTCCGAAATGCATTGCTTTTCCTCACTCCAGCATGAAGACAAGATGCGGCCACCGCGACGGCAGATCTGACGCACTATCGATGCCCCTATTCTAACAGAAGACAGGGGCAAGGCAAACATTATCCTCGCTCCATCGACAGGGAGCGCATTGTCGATCTGCCGCTCGGTAAACGCAAAAGGGCGGTTCTGTGCTCCATTCCCGATTCCACTCGCGAGGGCACGCTATTGCGCCGAGCGGTGACGACCGAGCCAGTCGGTCACCCACCGCTCGGCCTGGTCCTTCGTTGCGACGTCGTTTTCGAGCTGGGCGACGTAGAGTTCCTCTGCCAGTTGGCCGAGGGCAGGTCCCGACACGGCGCCCAGACGCATCAGGTCGTGGCCGTTCAAGAGGGGCTTGGGCTTGACCTCGACGTCGCCCAAATCGCGGATTCGCCTTTGCAGCGCGGCCAGGCGGGCCAGACCGTCCTGCGAGGCCGAGACTTTTTGGATGGCCCGCTCCAGCTCGTACAGGTCGCGGAAGGCGGGCTCGGCCAGGAACTTCTTCAGTTGAGCCAGCGACATTGCGGAATCGAGCAATCCGCCCCGATGCGCGAGCAGAAACTCGATGCGCTGGGTCTGTTTGTTGCTGAGCTTGAGGGGCTCGCACTTGGACATGGCGAAATCCGTCGGATGACCCACGAAGAACGCGGCCAAGGCCAGCGGGAAATCGACGTTTCGGCGCAATCGTCTGAGCACCGGGACAGTCTGGCGGGCCTCGTCGCCTGCGAAGCCCGGGAAGACCGCGTCCGCCAATCCCGTTTCGATCAGCATCGCAGCCCCGGCGGCACGATTCGGGTGGACGAGCGTTTCCTCCAGTTCGATTGCGATCCGCTCGCCGCTGATTCTCGCGATCTTCGCTGCGTTGCGACCGATGGCGGCGTAGGTCCCGGGCTCGATGGCGAAGCCCAGCCGTGTCGAGAATCGCACGGCGCGGAGCATGCGGAGGTAGTCCTCGCCGAACCGCTCCTCCGGATTGCCGATGGTCCGGACGATCCGCCTCTGGAGATCGGCCCGACCCTCGACGTAATCGATCACCTGCTCGGTGCGCGGGTCGTAGAACATGCCGTTGATGGTGAAGTCCCGCCGGCTGGCGTCCTGGGCGGCGGTGGTGAATCGGACCTCCGTCGGGTGCCGGCCGTCTTCGTATCCCGCCTCGGAGCGGAACGTCGCGACCTCCACCTGTTGCTTGCGGATCAGGACGATGACGACGCCGAACTTGGCGCCGATCTTGAGCGTGCGAGGGAACAGACGCATGACCTCCGTGGGCTGGGCGTCGGTCGCCACGTCGTAGTCTTTGGCCGTTCGGCCGAGCAGCATGTCACGAACGCAGCCGCCCGCCAGCAGGGCCTGGAAGCCGTGCTCCTGCAGCTTGTGGATGATCTCAATGGCCGCTTGCTGGTTGCTCATCGGCTCGTGCCTGCAACAGGACGACGGACATCGTGCCCCATTCCCTTCTGTCCACCGCGTGGAAGGGCCCGTAGTCGTCGAGCGGGGGACAGTCGCGACGAGTCCGAACGATTACCACGCCTTTGGGGACCACCTGGTTCTGGAGGATCCTGAGCAGATCGGCCAGCGTCGAGCCTTCGCCCACGTCCTGCGTCACAGTATACGGCGGATCGACGAATACCAGGTCGTACCGTTCGCCTTTGGGCCCGAGCGGCGCCCCGACTCGAAAGGCGCTGTCGCGGACCACGCGGGCGCGGTCCCCGAAGGCGGCCTTCGCGATGTTCTTCTCCAGGACCGCGAGGATCTCGGCGCTCTTCTCGACGAAGGTCACGGAGGCTGCGCCCCGGCTGATCGCCTCCAGCCCGAGCGAGCCGACGCCGCAGAACAGATCCGCGACCCGGGCGCCCGCCAGCAGGTCGTAGTTGTGCAGGACCATGAACAGCGACTCTTTCACGCGGTCGGTGATCGGGCGCGTCTCCCGCGTATCGGGAGTGAACAGGTGCATTCCTCGCTTCGTGCCCGCGATGATCCGCATAGTCTTACTTGGCCCAGTAATCGACGACCATCACCTGCTCCAGAGAGGATCCGAGCATCGCGCCGAACTCGACGTGGGCCGGGTGCTTCGCGTAGGCGTCGCGGTCGGCCTCGCTGCGGAAGGTGACGACGAAGCAGTGCGTGAAGCCCTTCTGAAGGTTCTCGGTGCTGACGTCGGTGCCCCATTCGAAGCCATAGATCTCGTGGATCTTGCTCGGCAGGGCGCTGAAGGCATTCTCGATCTTGCGGATGTCCTCGGCGCTGGTGCCTTCCTTGAACTGGAACAGGACGACGTGCCGCAGCAGCCGGGCGGGGGCCTTGGCCTCGACAACCTGCGCGTGCGTCGAGACCTCGGGTTTGCTGTTGACTCGCTCGGTCTCCTCGACGTAGATGCAGCCGCCCAACAGAACCGACAGCACAGCCAAACAAACCAGATTCCGGATCATTCCTATGTACCTCCAAAGGCGCGTTTCAACTCTTCTTCAACAGAGCCAAGTGGATTGTATCCCGACGCTGAGGCATCGTCCAAGGAAAACCGGGCTACCTATGGTCGTCGCTTCGTGTGCCCGCCTTTCGCTTTGCCTTTTCAGCCGCCGGCAGCTACAATAGGATGTGAGAATCAGGGATACTCAACATGGAGAGCCATATGAGCATCGACGAACTCGTGGCTGAGGTCAAGAAACTGAGTCTGGAAGATCGAGCTTCGCTCGCGAAGTGGGTCGTCGAGAGTCTCGATGAGCTTTCGGAGTCGGAGATCGAAGCTCTATGGGCCAAGGAAGCGGAACGCCGCCTGGATGAACTGGAGCAAGGGCTCGTGCCCGAAATCCCGGCCGAGGATGTGCTGCGCCGCGCCAGGGTCGCCATCTCGTGAAACCCATCACTTTTCATTCTGACGCCGTAGGCCGAACGAAGAGCAACGACTGTCCGTCGCCAGTCATTGAGGATTAGCCGGCAATAGTCGGATAATCCGCCAGTCTTGGCCGGAATCGACCAGCAAGTCCCTGGATTCCTCCCCTTTCCGCCTGTTCCCCCGTTTCGAACTTATCGCACACCCTGTATCTGCCGATAACACACCCAGCAGCGAGCTGATACACCCTGGACGATGTTTCGCGAAATCCGTTTTGTCATCGGCCGCGAAAGGAGAAGCCATGGTCCGTCAAGGTTCTCAAGTGTCCGAATCGCCCGTGTTCGACGACAACGTCCTCAAACAGATGTACGTCGAATTTGATGTGCCGTGCGACGGCCTCGTCAGTGACCCCGCCAAGTTGCTGTCGTTCGCCGACGACTACGCCGAAAGAACAGGCCAGCAGGTCGAACCCGCCCAGCTTTCTCACCGCCTGCTCACCCTCCGCAAAGTCGGCGAAGCCAAAGGCGGCCTCCCGAAACTGAGGCGGAAATACAATGGGAGGAAGTGATGTCTGAAAGAGCAATACCTTCGACTGTCGAAAGCCTTGAGTGGATGCATGGCGGTGTGATCGGGCGCGGCATGTCCACGGTACAGTGGCAGCGTGTTTGATACTCCTTGGGTGGATGCACAGGGGAAGACCATGTATATCTGCTACGGTGATGAGAGCGGTCACTGCGGGAAGAAGCTGAATCCAAAGCAGCCTGTCCAGGTCATGTGCGGAGTCCTGAACGATCTGACAAAGCTCTCGAAAACGCAACGGGAACACGCGGAGATCCTCTCGATTCTCAATGGGTACGGGATACCGCTTGCGGAATTGAAGGGAAGTGAGGCGTATCGGGGGCGTGGTGCGTGGGAAAAAGTGCCTGCCGACAGGCGTGACCGTTTATACGAGTCAATTCTGGGTTGGGCCGCCGAACGTGCATGTAAGTTCATTGTATGCCCAATCGACTCGGTTGCTTTCTTTGGCGCAAAGGACCGTGGGTGCGCCGACTCGGAGCGTTTCCGTTTCCCTTATGAAGCCTCGGCGATGAACATCCTTCTGGCTCTTCAGCGATACCAGCAGCCCAAGAGGAACAACAAGGGCCGGACTATCGTGATCTTCGATGAGCAGCCTGGTCACGATACGCACCTCTTGGAGCTGTCATCTGGAGACTTGGCGTTCACAGATAGCTACACGGGGTACGACGCGGAATCCAAGTCGAAATCAAAGCCGGATCGATTTGACCAAATAGTGGATGTGCCTCATTTCTCCAAGTCGCATTTGGCAGTCCTGATCCAGATTGCAGACTGGGCGGCGTTCGTTGTCAACAGGTATCTCCTTCTCACCGTGTATGAACAGGCGGAGACTTATCCTGGCGAACTCGTGAAGATCGAAGCTTGGCATAAGCAGGTTCGTGAGGCCCTTGTCCTTCATACAGCAATCGACCCTCCAGGCCAGGACGGTCTCCCTGCATATTTCAGGTCCATGCGTCCGAGTGGGTGGACTGCCAGGAAATGGACCGTATGATGTACTCCATCGCCAAGGTTTGGCGAAACCATACGCTTCACGCCATAGTGACAGATGTACACGGACACAGGCAGCGAGTGGGGTCCCACGGACAAGAGGCTTGGATTCCCGCCTTCGCGGGAATGGTAATTCCCAAATCCGTGTGAATCCGTGTTTGGAGTCCTCTGTGTCCTCGGTGCTCTCTGTGGCAGATCCAGCAGTGACTACTTCGTCGGCGTCAGGACTGCTGTGAAGCCGCCGTAGGGGAGTAGGCGGACCTCCAGATGGTCCTGGGCTGTCACGGCTTCCGAATCGGTCTCGAATTCTCTGGGCGTCTTGCCGTCGGCGATCAGGGTCACTGTGTAGTGAGTGTCGTCCAGGAAGGAGAGCGTTACGTCCACGTCCCGTCCGGCGTCCTGACCGTTGATGCCGGCTACGTACCAGGTCTTCCCGCTCTTGCGGGCCAGGACGACGTACTCGCCCGGCTCGCCCGCCAGGAACTTCGTGTCGTCCCAGGCGACCGGGACCGCCTTGAGGAAGTTCTTCGGGGCATCGGGCAGATCGAGGTATTCCTTCGGTCCGCCGGCGAAGTGGAGCCAGCCAGACTCGAAGATCACCGGCAAAGCCAGCTCGTGACAGTACGTTGTCAAGTGGCGGTAGACGTTGTCCTGGAACATGACCGGCGTGTAGTCCATCGGGCCGACGACGTTCCGCGTGAAGGGCAGGATCACGTTGTGAATGGGGGCCTCGGTGGTGAACTTCTCGTCGAAGCTGTAGCACTCTTCGCCTCGCACGGCCTCCATGCTCATCAGGTGCGGATAGGTCCGCGACCAGCCGCGAGGCAGGGTGCAGCCGTGGAAATTAACCATGATCCCGGCGTCGGCCGCGTCCAGCAGGATGTCGTGATAGAGCTGGATGATGTTCTGCTTGTCGCTCTGGAAGAAATCGACCTTGACGCCCTTGATGCCCCATCTCTTGAGCGTCTGGAACTCCTCGCGTCGGATCTCTCGGTGGGTCATCAGGCCGCGGGGCTTCTCGGAGACATAGTTGTGCGGGCCGCCGGAGTTGTACCACAACAGCAGGCCTACGCCCTTGCTGTTGGCGTAGGCGATCAGGTCGTGGATCGTGCCGTTCTTCATCCGGTCCCAGTTGGCGTCGACGAGCGAGTACTCCCAGCCCATTTCGGCGGCCAGATCGACCCAGGCCTTGAGTTTGGTGCAGTCCTGGGGACTGTCGTGGTCGAACAGCCAGCTCCAGGAGGCCCGTCCCGGCTGGATCCAGCTCGTGTCCTTCACAATGGACGGCGGGCATACGTCCGTGACGAGCGTCGATTCGACAATATCAGCCAGCGAGTCGCCGACAACGATCACCCTCCAGGGCGTCGCCCAGGGCAGGGTCCAGGAGGGTTCCACAGCCCCGGTCCCGTCGCCGTCGCCCGGCTCGGGGAATCGAATCCGATACACTCCCTGCGGCGCGTTCTGTTCCAAGCGGCATCCACAGTAGGATCCATCCAGTCCTGCGTCGGTCACCAGTCCCCACCGGCTGCGGTCGGCGTTGCAGAAGAGCACAGGGAACGCCCAGCCTGCTTCGCTGCTGGAAGGCGTGCCGACGGGTGCGCCGTTGACGTAATAGGTCTCGTACGCCGGCGTGTATTTGCTGGGTTTGTCATAGGGGTGAGCCCAGACCTTGCCGCCTTCGGGCAGACGGAATCCGGTAGTCTCACTGACCACGACGCGTTTTTCATTGCTGTTCTCGGGGAACCGATAGCGAAACGCCACGCCATCGTTCTGTGCCCGAACGATCAACTCGACGTTGCCGCCGCGGGGACTGCCGAAGACCAGCGTGTGTTCCATGGCCCCATAGGAACAGGTCCTGCGCTTGCCATGTGGCGCCTGAAACATCTGATACGAACTGACCAGGCCCCCGTTCGCTATGAACCCGACGGCATCCACGAAGTCTTCATCCTGGCGGCGGATGCCGAGCGGCGACAACGGCAGCACGACCGCGCCGTCGTACTTGACTTCGTAGTATAGTCGTATCTTGCCTGCGGGATAGTCCGCTGTTTGACCGGGATCGATCAGCCTGACCACGACCGCGACACGCCCGTCCGGCGACTTGACCTCGATGGCGGGCTGGGCAAAGACTGTTTGCGCCATCCCGAGAGCCAGAAGAACGACCGCGACTGCGACTGCCTTGCTTGTGCCATTCGATATCATCTCATGCCTCCTTGAGCATCGATTCGCCGGGCTGCCCGCACGGGCGGGCGTCTTGACACACAGGATACGCGACATGCGGCCCGGTTTCAACCGGATCCCATCGGTTGGCGTGCACAGGCGACGTCGATACGCTGGGCACATGACTGGCACAGCGAATCATCGCAGCGGGCGGGTACGGTCTTCCGAACCCCGGCGATTCACTCTGGCTCTCGCGTTCCGCGTCCTACTTCAGCAGCGCCGCGACCCTGTTGGGGTCCACGTCGGCCACGGCTTGCATGGCCTGGTTCACATCGTCGGGCGTTTGCGTCTCCATGCGTGCCGCAAGGTCGCTGGCGGCGGCCAGGTCGATGTCGGTATCCGTGGGGCCGGATTCCGCTGCAGGCCCGTCCTGGGTGAACGCTTCGATCATCTGGACATGGGTGGCCTGGATGTCGACGAAGCCTCCTTCCATCATGGCCTGCCTGACGAAGTTGCTCGACAGTTCCAGGGCTCCCTTCATGCCGGCGCGTTTGCCCTGCGGCTCGGTGGAGCGACCCTTTGTCGATGGACTGCTCGATGCGTGTGTGACGGGGCGCATGCCGCCTGCGCAGGCTGCGCCTTCCGCGCTCTGGATCGGATTCATGATCTTGCCTCCGTTGGCGTAGGTCGTGCTTCCTCAAGACTCAGGGGCTGCCGGAAACGCCCCTGTTTCCCAAAGTATAGAAAAACCATCGGCTCCTGCCAATCAGATAGTTGCCCCAGGGAAATTCCCTATGCCGGGAAAGTCGTCCGCCGGGGGGGGGGGGGGCCTTGGCACGGCCTCTTGTAATCCCGTTCGTCGGCTATATAATCAAGGTTTACTCTGGACCTATGGAGGCAATTTAGGTATGGCAAAACTGACGAAGTTGGACGACATCGTATCGCTGTGCAAGCGGCGCGGGTTCATTTTTCAGTCGAGCGAGATCTACGGCGGGCTGGCGAGTTGCTACGACTACGGCCCCCTGGGCGTCGAGCTCAAGAACAACGTCAAGCGGGCTTGGTGGAAGAGCGTCGTCCAGATGCGGGACGATGTCGTCGGTCTCGATTGCAGCATCCTGATGCACCCGTTGGTGTGGAAGGCTTCCGGCCACGCGGACAAGTTTGCGGACCTCGTCTCGGTGTGCAAGAAGTGTAACACGCGGACTCGCGTGGACCATCTCAAAGACAAGGAGGCCAACGGCAAGCAGGCCGACGAGCACACGGAGCACGCGGCGATCGAAGCCGGGCAGCCGCACGATCTGAGCCGCAAGGTCTGCCCGAGCTGTGGGACGGTCGGCCAGTTCACCGAACCGATGCCCTTCAAGCTCATGTTCGAGACTCAGATGGGCGCCAATGTCGACGATTCGATGGTCCTGTACCTCCGGCCGGAGACCGCCCAGGGCATCTTCGCGAATTTCCGCAACGTCCTCGACAGCACGCGAGTCAAGGTCCCCTTCGGCATCGCCCAGATCGGCAAGAGCTTCCGCAACGAAGTGACCACGAAAGCCTTCATTTTCCGCACCCGCGAGTTCGAGCAGGCGGAGCTGGAGTTCTTCTGCGAGCCGGGCACCGACGACCAGTGGTACGACCATTGGAAGGAGCAACGCTGCAACTGGTACCTGAATCTGGGTCTCAAAAAGGAGAACCTGCGGTTCCGCGATCACGAGAAGGACGAGCTGGCCCACTACGCCAAGGCCTGCGTGGACGTGGAGTACCGCTTCCCCTTCGGCAGCGGCGACTGGCAGGAGCTGGAGGGCATCGCCAACCGGACGAACTTCGACCTCCGCCAGCACCAGCGAGGGATGAGAACTGTCACCCGGTGGCACGAGAACGGGCGGGACCTCACGAAGGTCAAGCTGGCCGACGAGGCCGAAGACTGGCAGTCGGGTCCGCTGTCCTTCTTCGACGAGGAGAAGAAGTCGCGATTCGTCCCCTACGTGATCGAGCCCAGCGCAGGTATGGACCGCAGCACGCTGGCCTTCCTGGTCGATGCTTACGACGAGGAAGAGGTCCGCGGCGAGACGCGGAACCTGCTCCGCTTCCATCCGGCCCTGGCGCCGGTCAAGGCGGCCATCTTCCCGCTGGTCAAGAAGGAGGGGATGCCCGAGATCGCCCGGAATATCTACGACGACCTGAGGAAGTACTTCACCTGCTTCTACGATGAGAAGGGCGCTGTCGGGCGGCGGTACCGTCGCCAGGACGAAGCGGGCACGCCGTACTGCATCACCGTGGACGGCCAGACCCTCCTGGACCGCACCGTCACCGTCCGCGAGCGCGACAGCATGGACCAGGCCCGTGTCTCGACCGACCAGATCAAGGCCTACCTCCGCGAGAAGCTGGATATGTAGCCATGAAGGTGAGGGGAACCATCTGGCTGGACTCAGTCGTCGAGAAGCTCGACACGAAGCACGGTGTTTCTCAGGAGGAGGTATATCAGGTACTCCAGGGGCCGGCCCGGTTCCGTTATGTGGAGAAGGGACACCGGCCCCATGAAGATGTGTATGCCGCCCTTGGGCAGACGGTGGCGGGCAGGTATATGATCGTGTTCTTTGTTCATAAGCCGGACCACCGTGCGTTGATCCTGTCGGCACGCGACATGACTGATGCTGAAAGAAGACACTATGAAAAGAAGTAGTAGTAGACCGCAGAGAGGGAGTAGGAAGAGCACCCTGTCCAGAGGAGGTTCATACGCCGAGATAGGTGATTTCTGGGATCAGCACGACCTGTCCGATTTCTGGGAGAAGACCCGCGCCGTCCGCGTGGACGTACGCCTGGAGTCGGAGGAGTCTTTCTATGCAGTTGAGAAGGGGCTCTCGCAGACGATTCAACGGGCAGCCAAGGAACGGGGGGTTTCTCCACACACCCTGGTCAACCTGTGGCTCCAGGAGAAACTCCGCGAAGCGGGGCATTAGCTGTGCATGACCGCAAACACAAGGTGATCGCTGTTGGAGACCATCAACAATGATTATCGACCGAAATGAGAATGCACGTCTGTACGAGCCTCTGCACAAGCGATTCCAGAAGGCCTTCGCGGTTCTGTCGGACCCGGCGATTGCCCAGAAGCCCGACGGCCGCTACCCGGTGGACGGCGACGACCTGTACTACATTGTCCAGCACTATACGACCAAGCCCATCGACCAGGGCCGGTTCGAGTCGCACAAGAAGTACATCGACATCCAGGCCCTGATCGCAGGTCAGGAGGTCCTGGGCTGGTCGCCGATCAACGGCCTGGAGGTCGTCGAGCCCTACGACGAGGCCAAGGACATCATGTTCTATCGCGTGGGCACGATCCTCGCCCAGACGAGGCTCGTGCCGGGTCTGTTCTGTCTCCTGTACCCGCACGATGCCCACCTTCCCTCCTGCCAGGTCACATATCCGTCCCCTGTCCACAAGGTGGTCTTCAAGATCCGCGTGTAGATCGAGTCCCGCCGGTCGGGCGCCGACGCATACGTGTGATGACGCGCGGGCCGGCCCTGCACTGGCAGAGGCCGGCCAACCACTCGACTTCTCCCGACACATTCCCTGCGACACAGTCTGTTCTCATTCGCGGTCGCATTTCTCCCCTTTGCGAACGGCTGACATCGTCGCGCCTGCCTGTGCGGATCGCGGTATGTCCATGCCGTGACGGCCGCGAGGGCATACAGTAACAGCACGACAAATTGTACATTTTCTGAAAAAATACGTAGAAATACGTATAGATTCGTTTATCACGCGATGCTATACTCCGAGCTTGGCTGTCGAGATACAGATGTGTCTGCGAGTGGCATGGTGGCTCGGTGTGGGAGGCGTTTTGACAACGCCAAGGGCAAGGGGAGAAGTGACTCGGTTCAGTGCGACGCCCGGAGCGGGATCGACGCCTGATGCGGCGTTTTCAGACGAGGTCCGTTCCGGCTTGGCAACCGTGTCGGCGGAATGTGTGCGCCAACATGTCGCCATCGTGGCACGCTCGGCGTTCGCCATGGAGCGTTCTCCCCCCGGTTTCTGACGCGACATGGGCATACAGCAAGGACGGCGAAGTCGCCAATGTGGTCGAATCGCAGACGGTTTCCCGTTTTTCCCATAGTGTTCTGATGTGGGCCCTGTGTCGTGGTCGGATTGACCTGTGTGGGGATCTCTGTGGTCGAAGGCGAACAGGTAGAGTGGCAGTGCGCTGCCATCAAGAATTGACGTGGAGCGTGCAACGATGAAACACATCCGATTTGGAGCGATAATGCGTATGAGGTTTCTGGCGTCGGCGTGTCTGGTCTGTGCGGCGTGTCTGCCCATCGATGTGGCGAGGGCCGGGGACCTGCGGTTCCGTCTTCACTTGAGTTACGTCAACGGGATCTATGACCTCGTGGACCAGTACGAGGACAACATCGAAGAAGAAGGAAGCGGGGGGTGGATAGAAACGGATGTGGATACCTTCGTCTGGCCGGTTGGGATCGCCGCATCGGGATACTATCAGTGGGACAATGGACTGACGCTGGGAGCGGGCCTTGGCCCGTTCATGTACATCATCGCCGAGAGCTGGGCGGATGACGACTACGTTCACTGGCAGCTTCCTGTGAATGTGACCGTCGGGTATGTCCTGGCTCCCAACGACCCCGTATCGGTCTACGTCCGCGCCGGACCCTCGTACCACATCGCCGACGGAGATTACTACGATGGGAGCAATGTCGGCATCTTCGGCGCCGTGGGCGTCGAGTTTCTCAAGCGGGACAGGATCATGTTCGGCGTCGAAGCCGCCTATGACACCGCAGAGGTGGACATCGAGAATGTTAGGACCGGCGGCACCGAGGGAATCAAGGCGGGTGAGTTCTCGCTCGGTGTGTTCATTGCATTCAAGTAAGGAGAGAGAAAGGAGAGTGTCCGCTGGTGGCTTGTGGACCCCGGCGAAGTGAGCGTTGTCTCTCGGCCCTTCTGTTGGCGTGCCTGCCTGCGGTGGCCGGCGGCCGCGACGAAGTCTGAGCCTGAGACGGGTGCGTGGTGTGGAATGTCTTTTGGAACAAAGGGAGTATGGATTATGAGAGTTAGACTTGGTGTGTTGGCTTTGGTCGTCGTGCTGGCGAGCATGATGGTGTTCACTCAGGGGTGTGCGTCGATTGTCGCGGGAGGTCCGTCCAAGGTTCAGATCACGAGCGATCCCAGCGGTGCCATGTTCACGATCTACAACAAGAAGCACGACGCGATCAAGAGCGGAACGACGCCTGCTCAGGTCAAGTTGAAGAAGGGCGCGGGGTATTTCTCCCCGGCGAAGTACACAGTCAAGTTCGAACAAGCCGGTTATCGTCCCCTCGACGTTCAGACCGACGCCACTATCTGTGGGTGGTATTGGGGCAACTTCCTGTTTGGTGGCCTGATTGGGTTCCTCGCCGTGGATCCGCTGACGGGCGCCATGTGGACGATTGACGATGTCCATGCGAACATGGAAGCTGCGCCTCACTCACAGGCGACGGAGAATTCGTTGGGAATCATGACGATCGACCAGGTCCCGCAGGAACTTCGGCCTAGGCTGGTCCGCATCAATTGATGGGCAACCCGGCAAGATGCGTTGGTGATAGAATGCGTGCCAGGGACAACAGTCGTGCGATGTCGGGTCAGACCCGCGCAACTGGCTGTTGTCTCTGGCTGGCTTTGGAACGGTAGGGGACTCTGTTCCTGCGGGGATGCAATCTTGCCTCGCAGGGAGGGGTACAACCAGACGTGTGTATCGACAAGCAAGTGGAAGGTGTGTTCATGGCGAGCAAGGTGATGATGGTAGTGGCTCTCATCTTCGTATGCTGGGGTTCCGGCTGTGGCATCTACGATCGACACGTCCATCTTGTGTCCAATCAGGCGATGGCCGGCGTTCACAGCGACCGGGGAGGTAGCATATATGTGGAAATGCCGTCCTGTCCGCGATTGATCAAGAAGGGGAAGAAATCACACGTTCTGGGAGAAATTGATATCGGCGGATCGCCCAATGCCGGGTCCATGCTCACGACGGACTCGGTGCCGGAGTGGCTCGCGGATGCCCTTTGCATGGAACTGAGGGTAGCAGGGTTCACGCCGCAGTTGGTAGAGAAGCTACCCCTGACAGCGGATCACGGGATCGCCACGTATCTGGTGAAGGTGTGGCTCGACGGCGCTGCCTTCACCAGATTCAGTGCTGTTGACGCAACCGCCGATCTGCACCTGCGAATGACTCTCTACCGACGAGGCGAGGTCGTCAAGGAGTTTGACGCCAAAGGCACTGGATGTGGTGAGCCTCAGGAATCGCTGACGATTGCCCTGGAGAACTGTATGAGGAAGGCCGTTCCTATTATCGTGGCAGGTTTGAATGAGTAGGCGGTGAGAATAGCGCTCTGTGACTCGCATGCACAGTACGTCCACGCATTACATGCGCTGTCGCATACGCCCCGCGCGAATTCCAAGATGTCACGCATGTGAGCCGCCAGATTCACTGCAGCAGCCGTCGATCCGGAGGGGCGTTGGCTGGCGTGGCCATAGTACACACTGCAGTGATGGCGTCGCTCGCATGCAAAGTCTACCGGATATGCCCACGAGGTTCCTTCTGTGTCCTCACCACTTGAAGTGGCAGCCGTAGTGGCGGTAGTAGAGGCCGATGGCGCGCATGGCGAAGATGGCGACGACCTGGACCAGGAGGTTCAGGGCCAGGTAGGCTGCGGTGACCTTCACTGGAGCGCCGGTGTACTGTGTGGTCTGTGTCTCCAGGATGCAAGTCGCGGCCAACAACGCGAACGCGGTCAGGTAGGGCAAGAACGCCTTCCGCAGCGGTGCGAGCAGGTAATCCGGGCGCAGTAGCAAGAACGTCCCTCCCACAGCGGTTGTGAGGATGGCGGCGGGGAAGAGGAACAGACCCCCGAGCAGGAGAACTTGCAGGAGTCGGTGCAGGCCGGTGCCGCCGGAGAAGAGATTCCCGAAGGTGATCCCGCGGTCCTGCGAAAGGGCCAGGCCGAAGATGAACGGCGTCTCCACCAGGAACAGCGTGACGAAGAACACGAAGAACGGCCCGAGGATGTAGAGGAGAAAGGTGATCGACGTGCCGATGTCGATCTCGGGAAGCTGGTCGTCGTCGATGGCGACGCGGGAGATGAGGCTCAGGTAGAAGCCGAAGAGCCAGCCCCAGATGATGAAGTAGGCGACGTGGTTCAGGCAGCAGGCGCCCCGGGCGAGGAAGAACTTGAAACACACGACCGCAACCACGAACGCCATCGCCGTGACATTGGCGGGACGGACGAACACCTTGAAGCTGTCGACGAAAACCGCGTGGTAGAAGCCTGGGATGGGGTCTTCCTTCGGCGCGGGTTCCGGCTCAGCTTTCTTGGGTTTCTGAAAGCTCTCGGCAGGGATGAGGAATTTCTGGCCGCAGCTCAGGCACTTGGCACGCTTGCCCGCGTGCTTGCTGTCGAAGGCGATCAATGCGCCGCATTTCGGGCAGTTGAACTCGATGGTCATCGCCACACCCTCCTAGAATACCCGGCCCTCGTGAAGATGGCGCAGGAACTCCTCGACAGGCAGCACGTCCAAGCCGTCATAGTGGTATGATCGCGGCCCGGTGTACACGCCGATCATTCGTTCGACGACGATGCCGGATCTTGTTTTCAGATCACGCATGGCTTGCTCCCACCGGCGGTCCCATTTGTCGGCCAGCTTGACCTCGATGAGAATAACGTGGGCCGGCGACTGCGGGCGGCCATGGCGAGTCTCGATCACGAAGTCGATTTCCACTCCCGACGCTGTGGCGTAGTAGGCGATGGGGCGGTGTCGGTGTCCCACCTCGTTGAAGACCCGCAACTCGTGATAGACGAGAGTCTCCAAGGCAAACCCGATCCACGAACGGTCAAAGGGGTCGTGGAGAAGCCCTGCGGCGGCACGGGCCACGCCGACGTCGAACCAGTAGAATTTCGGGTGCGTGCGTTCGCGTACCTTCAGACGAGGTTGATACGCGGGCAGGAAATGCCCCACCAGGGTATCGGTGAGGATGGAAAAGTACACGTCCACACTGCTGCGTGGCACGGCGGCCTCCCGCGAGATGTTCTGCGCGTTGATTGTCTGACCGTTGAGCTGGCCGGCAATTCCCAGGAATCGCAGGAACGGCGGGGTCTTGCGGACTATGCCTTCCTCACGGATTTCCTCCTTGAGGTAGGTGTTGACGTACGCGCCCAAGATCTCTGCGGCGTCCTGCCGGTCCGTCTGGACGAGAGGCAGCGAGCCCCATTGAAGGCAGAAACCCAGGTCGAAACGCCCGGCCAGCTCGTGCCACGAGAAAGGCTCCATGACCAATGTCACGGCGCGTCCTGCAAGAAGGTTGACGCCGGTCCGCCGGAGCTTGCGGGCGGACGAGCCGCACAGGGCGAACCGCCATTGGCGCAGTTCCATCAACCGATGAACCTCGTCCAGGAGAGCGGGGACCTTTTGAATCTCGTCGAGGATGATCCACGAGGCGGGCGGCCTGTCGCCGGCCATCGCTTCGAGTGTATGCGGGGCCTGCGAGAGTTCCAAGAACAGGGACGCATCCAGCAGGTCCAGGTACACCGCCCGGCTGAAGACCTCCCGAAGCCACGTGCTTTTTCCTGTGCCGCGAGGCCCGAAGAGAAAGAACGACCGTGTCGGAACGGCCAACGACCGTTTGAAATGGGTCTCTTTCATCATTGATCTATTCTACATGACTAATGTAGAATAGCAATGCAATTTCACAAGAGCGATGTAAGATTCCCACCAACGTCAATCCCGCTGCATGCAATCCACGAACGCCTTGATGTCGTTTGCCCACTTCTGGGCTTCGAGCAGGTCCACGTCTCCGTCCTTGACGAGGATGGACAGGTGCTTCTCCAGGGTAATCATCTTTTCGTCCGGCTTGTTCCGCGTGCGGGTCTGCAACTGCGAGTAGAGCTGCTCGATCTTGCCCGTCCGGATCAGGTTGGCGCAGGCGTAGGTGTTATTGAGGATCTCCATCGCGACGACCCGACCCTGCCCGTTCTTGCGAGGGATGAGCTTCTGACTGACGACGTAGGCCAGTCCGAGGGAGAGCTGGTTGCGGACCTCCGACTGGCGGCCCTCGGGGAAGTAGTCGAGAATACGCGTGATCGACCCTGTCACGTCGCGGGTATGCAAGGTCGAGAACACCAGGTGCCCGGTCTCCGCGGCCATCAGGGTCATAGCGATCGTCTCGGCGTCCCGCATCTCGCCGACGAAGATGACGTCCGGATCCTCGCGCATCATCTCCTTGAGGCCCTCGAAGAAGCTCTTGACGTCGCGCCCGACCTCCCGCTGCGAGATGATCGAGTACTTCTGGGGCAGGATGTACTCGATGGGGTCCTCGACGGTGATGATCCGGCAGGCGGTCTTCTCGCTGACCCGCCCGATCAGCGAGGCGATCGTGGTGGACTTGCCTGCCCCGGTGATGCCGGTCAGCAGGACGAGTCCCGCCTTGAGATTGATGATGTCCTCCCAGACGTTGTTCGGAAAGCCGATCTTCTCGATGGGCGGCACGTCGAGCGACAGGGCGCGGATGGCCGCCGCAAGCCCGTCGTTCTCCTTGAAGACGTTGATCCGGAACTGCAGCGACCCCATCCGGTAGGAGCAATCGACGCTGTGGTCAACCTGGAGCTTCTTGAGACTGTGCTCCTTGAGCAGGGGGAAGACGAGCTGTCTGGCGATTTCCGGCGTGACGTTCGGGCCTTTGAGCTTCACCAGATCCCCGTCGATGCGATAGGCCGGCGGGGCGCCGACCTTCAGGTGCAGGTCCGACACCCGCATGGCCCCATGCTCCTCGAAGTACTTGAGCATGTCCATGATGCTGTACTTGCCGAGATTCTCGGTGGGATACACCTTGGCCGACGGGGAAAATTCCTCTGTCATACGGTTCTCCGCAGCAGTCCGGTAACATGGCAGCGCCAACGTGCTGTCTCCAGCAGGGCGACTCCATTATACCTGTCGCGAGGGTGCGTGCAAAGGTCCGATAGGACGCAGCGTCCAAATTCGAAATTCGAAGCACGAAATCCGAAACAAATCCCAAGCACGAAACTCCAATGACCGAAACGCTGACGCCCGTCAGATAGTCCGTTTGGGATCTTCTTCTGTTGGGTTTTTCAAATCTGTTTCGGATTTCGATATTCGGATTTCGGATTCCCCGTCCTGTGGCCTGGCGTCATTTCTTGCGTGTGCTCTGGATGAACCACTCCTGCACGTTTTTGGCGAGGATCTGGACATCGCGTTTGGCCATGATGTGTTCGAGGATCGTCGCGGGGACGTTGAGCTTCATCATGGCCTTCTGGACCCGCTCCCAGAGTCTCTTCTTCTTGGCGTCGGTGTCGGCCAGGTAGAGTTCGCTGACCAGTTCCTGGAGCTTGGTCAGCATGATGGTGTCCAACTGGTTGTAGTATTGTGAGATGATCGCCTGCTGGTGCGGCGTGTAGTCGCGTTGTGCCATAGAGCGTCCTTTCAAGGAGGGGTCGTGGAAAGCCGGACCTTCCGGCTTGTTCTCCCACGGGTCCCGACCCGCAATGGCCTGCTTGTATCGCGCGCGGGCCGACAGATCAAGGGGACCGCATATGGATGGGGGTTTTTGCTGGTCTTTGCGCAATCGACGGCTATAATCTGCGAAAACGTGAGCCGGGCGGGAGGCCCGGACTGCCGAGGAAATGATACTCGCCGATATGCAGTATGGAACGCTATTGATGGGTGTGCTGCTGTTGGCGTCCGGACTGACGGGCGCACGCGGCGAGGACCCGAAGGATCGCTTGTCCCAGGAGACCCCGGGGAGCGTTCCTGCTGCGCTGCGAGAAACGCGACGGGACAGGCCGGCCGCGGGGTACACGGTCAGCATCAGCCCGATGACGGAGGTCACGCCGAAGGTCCAGAGCACATCCGAAGGCGACGTGGAGATCATCACCTTCAGCGGCAGATGGTACGTCTGGTGGCAGGAGCCGAACGACCGGGGCGAGTACAGGGACCCGATTGAATTGCAGGCGGACAACCTGGTCGTCTGGCGCGTTGCAGCGGACGACAAACGCCAGCAGAGGGGGCCGACCGCGGTCCAGGAGAAGGGGGTGACCGCGATCTACGTGTCGGGCGACGTGCTCCTGACCCAGGGGCAGCGCACGATCCGCGCCGAACAGTTGTACTACGACCTGCGAGACAGGAAGGCGCTGGCTCGCAAGGTGGTGATGAAGAGCTTCGATCCGTCGCGGAACGTGCCGATCTACGTGTGGGCGGGAGAGCTTCGCCAGGTCGGCGAGGATACGTTCGAGGCCGAGGAGGTCTCACTGACGACGAGCGAGTTCTGGACGCCGCAAGTGTCGCTCCAGGCTGCCAAGATCCGCGTCGTGGACAGGCAACTGACGGCTGAATCGCAGGGAGTCTTTCCCGAGAGCCGCTTCGAGGTGGAACTGCGGGACGTCAAGCTCAAGACTGGAAACACGACTCTGCTGGGCCTGCGCCGGGTGTACGGCGATCGGCAGATCTCGGAACTCCCGATCCGCAGCGTTCACGTGGGCCACAACAGCACTTATGGGACGTCGATCGAGACTCGCTGGTGGTTGAGCCGGCTCCTGGGGTTGCGGCAGCCGGAGGGGACCGACGCCTCGATAGACGTCGACTACTATGGCGACCGCGGGGTCGGCGGGGGCGTCGATCTCAGCTATGAGAGGGAGAACTACTTCGGCTCGGTTCTCGGCTACCTCATCGAAGACCAGGGCGAGGACCGCCTGAGCCGGACCCGCAAGGACATCGCGGTTCCCGAGGAGACGCGAGGCATCTTCCAGCTCCGTCACCGGCACTACCTGCCCTACAAGTGGCAGGCGACCGCGGAAATTGCCTACCTCTCGGACGAGAACTTCCTGGAGCAGTTTTACCGGACGGAGTTCAACGTGGGCAAGGAGCAGGAAACGCTGCTCTATCTCAAGCGTATCCAGGACAACTGGGGGCTTTCGCTGCTCGGCAAGACCCGAATCAACGACTTCATGGACCAGGTGGAGGAGCTGCCGACGGCGGAGTACCACCTGATGGGCCAGTCCCTGCTCAATGACCGCCTGACGTTCTTCAGCGACAACCAGGTGAGCCGGTACCGGTATCGCTACGATCCGGACAACACGATGAACGAACCGGACGACTACTTCACGTTTGCCGGGACCCGCAACGAACTGGACCTGCCGCTGGCGGCGGGTGCGATGAAGATCGTGCCTTTTGTAGCCGGAACGTTCGGTTACGAAGACGCTGCCGGCTTCCGATCCGATCTGGACAACGACGCCGTCGAGAACGAAGACGCCATCGGGATCGGCGAGGCGGGTGTTCGGATGTCGATGCAGCCCTTCTGGTGCGTGTATCCGGACGTCGAGTCGCGTCTGTGGGATCTCCACCGGCTTCGGCATGTGATCCGGCCGAGCCTCACGGCGGTTACGTACGTTGAGAGCGACGTGGTGGCCGAGCAGCGGGATACCCTGGACTTCGGGATCTCCCAGCGGTTTCAGACGAAAAGGGGTCCTGCGGACCGTCGCCGGACGGTCGATTGGCTCGAATTGGACACCGATTTCGTCTGGGTGGCGGATTCGAGCGACGAGGAGGCCGGGCCGGACCGGATCCGCTGGAACGAGCCCTTCATTCCCCTGGTCAACCGGGACGGGCGTATGATCCCGCCGCTGGACCGCAGGAGCACCGGCCGGTTCGGGCCTCGGCAGAACTACGTCAGCACGGAGATGGTCCTGCGACTGACCGATACGACCAGCATCCTGAGCGATCTGTACTACGATATGCAGAACGGGATCGTGGAGCAGTTCGATGTGGGCTTTTCCCGCCTGTGCTGGCCGAATTTGACCTATTATGTGGGAAGCCGATACCTGCGAAACGTCGATAACACCCTGGGTGAGAAGGGATCGACCTCTCTGACCTTCGCTGCGACCTACGTGCTCGATCCCCGATACACCGTGGTTCTCGCGGAACAGTTCGACTTCGACTATGGGGTGAACGTGCGAACGGATGCGACGCTCATTCGCAAGTACCACCGGATGAACCTGGCGCTGACGTTCAGCGTGGACGAGTCGGTGGACGAGCAGAGCATCGTACTCAGTCTGTGGCCCGAGGGGGTGGGCGAGCTGGCGATTGGGCTGCGAAGATACATGGAGCTGGGGGCGTCGGATGTGTATTACTAGTCGGGATGGGCAAGGCGGGGAGAATGCAAACGGGACTGGACTCCGCAAGAGGTTTTGAGTATAAACGATCTTCCCGGTATCCTGTCGTGGAAGCCGAGGTCGCCAGGGTGGCGATAGAGTCGATGGTTTGATAAGGAGCAGATTATGCCGTTAGTCAGCACGAAAAAGATGTTCGAGATGGCGTACAAGAATGGGTATGCCGTCGGCGCCTTCAACGTCAATAACATGGAGATCACGCAGGGCATTGTCGAGGCGATCGCCCAGGAGAAGGCCCCCCTGATCCTGCAAATCTCCCGCGGCGCCCGCGAGTACGCCAAGAACAGCTACCTCAAGGCCATCATCAACGTGGCCGTTGCGGAGAACCCGGACATCCCGATTGCCATCCATCTCGATCATGGCGACACGTTCGAGACCTGCAAGCAGTTCATCGATGACGGGTTCACCTCCGTGATGTACGACGGTTCCCATCTGCCCTTCGAAGAGAATATCGCGATTACCAAGAAGGTCGTGGAATACGCCCATCCTCGCGGCGTGGTCGTCGAGGCCGAGCTGGGCCAGTTGGGCGGGATCGAAGAAGATGTCGTCGGCGTCGATGACGTCGGCAAGCACATTGCCGATCCGGACCAGGCGGTCGAGTTCGTGAAGAAGAGCGGCTGCGACTCCCTGGCCATCGCCTGCGGAACGAGCCACGGCGCATACAAGTTCAAGACGGCGCCGAAGCTGGCGTTCGACGTGATCGAGAAGATCGGCAAGATGATGCCGGGCTACCCGCTCGTGATGCACGGGTCCAGCAGCGTGCTGCCGGAGTTTCGCGATCTGATCAACAAATACGGCGGCAAGATGCCGGGCTCGATGGGTGTTCCCGAAGATATGATCACCAAGGCCTCGAAGATGGCCATCTGCAAGGTGAACATCGACACGGACCTTCGCATGGCGCTGACCGCCAAGATCCGTCAGGTCTTTGCTGAGAAACCCGGCGAGTTCGACCCTCGTAAGTACCTGGGCCCCGGCCGCGATGCCATTCGCGAGATGGTCCGTCACAAGCTGCACGTGTTGGGCTGTGCCGGCAAGGCCAAGGAGTGCCTGTAGCATTTCACATTTACGATTGACGATTTGCTGTTTGCCGAGCCAAGACAGCCCCTGGGATCGTTCCGATCTCCCTTGTGGTCCTCAAATCGCAAATAGTCGATAGTGAATGGTAAATGGGGAAAGGAGCGGTTCGTTGGAGTTGCGCAGACCAAGCAGACCTGTTCTGAAGGGCAAGGGATTGACTATGGGTAGCCGAAGTGGCCGAGTGCTGTTCTACTTGCTGTTCTCCTGCGGCGCGGGCATCGTGCTCACGTCGTGGTTCGGCAGCTACAGTTGCTCGGCCCGCGCCGAGATGGCGGAAGTCGCGCGCGTCGCGTCCGCGAACAACGTGGCGTTGCCTGCGGCGTCCCCGGCTTCTCCGTCGGTCGATTCGGTCGTGGCCGCCTGTCGGTTGATCTATCGAGGGCAGTTCGACGAGGCCCGACGGCTTGCCGCGGCGGCGGAAGCCTCCGCGAAGCCCGGAGTTCAACAACTGGCCGGGATCATCGGTCGGTATAGTCAGATCGACGCCAGCCGCAGAGCAGCCCGAGAGGCAGCCTTCGCGAAACAACTGGCGGAACTGAATCGATTGAAGTCCTCCGGCGCGCTGGAAAGACCCGATCGGATCATCGCTGCCGAGTGGGATGAAGGCCCCGCTGAAGGCGCCCAGGTCCGCAACCCCAACGAACCGAACGACCTCCCGGATATCCTGGCGGTCATTGCCCGCGCGGAGGAATTCGCCAGCAGTCAACAGAAGGCCGAGCTGCTTTCCGACCCATTTGTCCAGAGGGCCTTGCAGACTGCTGTGGATCGCAGCACGCTCCTGGAGGCCAAGGGCAAGTGGCTCGACGCCTACACGAGCTACTTCTACTGGCTCGGCGTGATCGATCCGAACAACAAAGGCTACACCGAATACGCGGAGGGCCTTCTGGATCGGGCCGCCATCGCGGTATCGTTCCAGGACAGTCCTTGTGAATCCCGCAAGGAGCGGTATGAGGGCATCGAGAAGCGGATGCTGACGAGGGCCATGGATGTCCTGAGCCTCCACTACGTCAACGAGATCGACTACTCGCAGATGGCCCTGAAGGCGATCCGGCGATGCGACTTTCTGGCCGAGGTGCTCGCGGTCGTGTTTGCCCACGGGGGCGAGCCGAACGACGCCAATTCCATGAAGCCGCCTGAGCCGGATCAGGTGGCCGCATGGTCCGCTGCCCTGGCCGGACTTCGCCGGGAGGTCGAGACGGCCACGGGCAAGTTCTCCAAGGAGGATTTCCTCGCCATCCTGGACAAGGTGCTCGTCTTGAACGACAGCACGGTGGAGTTCCCTCAGCAGCCGCTGATCGCCCATTTCACGGAGGCCGCCCTGGCGACGCTCGATCCCTACACGGTGATCGAGTGGCCGCAGCAGGTGCCGGACTTCGAGAAGATGATGACGAACGAGTTCAGCGGGATCGGCATCGAGATCACCAAGCCCAAAGGGCTGTTGACTGTGGGCAGTCTGCTGCCGGACACCCCGGCCTATCGTGCCGGCCTCGATGCCGGCGACGTCATCGAGAAGGTCGATGGCATCCCCACCAAGGACATGAGCTTGAACTGTGCGGTCAAGAAGATCACCGGGCCCAAGGGCACCACGGTCACCCTGTCGGTTCGACGTCGGGGTGCGGAGGTCGCCGAGGACATCACGATCACGCGGGACAAGATCGTGGTTCCCACCGTCCGAGGCTGGCAGCGGGGCGCCGACGGGAACTGGCGATATCTGATTGACGAGAACGAGCGGATCGGCTACGTCCGACTCACCAGCTTCTCCGGCGAGACGGCCGCGAACTTCGAAGAGGTTCTCAAGACCCTGGAATCACAGGGACTGCGGGCCCTGATCCTGGACCTTCGTTTCAACACGGGCGGCCTCCTGGACAGCGCCGTGGACATCTGCGACAAGTTCCTCAGCGAAGGGCTGATCGTTCGCACGCAGCCCAAGTCGGGCGCGATTCCCCAGTATGAATACGCCCACCGTCGCAAGACGCACCCGGACTATCCGCTGGTGATCCTGATCAACTCCGGTTCAGCGAGCGCCTCGGAGATCGTGGCCGGCGCGCTGGGCGACGACAAGCACGAACGGGCGATTCTCGTCGGGACCCGGACTCACGGCAAGGGCAGCGTTCAGGGCATCACCCACTACCCCGGCGGCGGGGCGCAACTGAAGTACACGATGGCCTACTACCACCTGCCTTCCGGCCAGCGGGTCAAGAGCCGGGAAGAGGTCGAGAAGGAAGGACGCAAGGACTGGGGGGTCGGGCCCGATGTCAAGGTGGATCTCACGAGCGACGAACTTCGCGAGATGATCCTGGTCCAACGGGACAACGACGTGCTGGTGCAGGTACGCCAGGAGAACGCGGACAAGACGCCCGTCAGCAAACGCACGGTGGAGCAGACGCTTGCGGCGGACCCCCAGTTGGCCGTCGGGACGCTGATCGCCAGGACGAAATTGATCGAAGCGGCCGTCCAAGCCGCGAAATGAGGACTCTCGCATTCCTCGGGAGCACGAGTTTGACCAACCAAGCCGATACGGACAGGTTTGAACACCAGAGGCAGGAGAAGCTGTCTCAGATCAAAGCCATGGGAATTGACCCGTATGGCGGCCGGTATGACGACGTGGAGTCGGCCGCCTCGGTTCGGGCGCGATACCAGGAAGACACCGAGGGCCAGAAGGCCCGCTGCGCCGGGCGGATCGTACTGCTGCGGGATATCGGCAAGCTGATCTTCATCACCCTGCGGGACCGCAGCGGCGCCATCCAGATCGGGCTCAGCAAGAGCCTGCTCACCGGCCAATGGCCGCTGGCGAAGCTGCTGGACCTCGGGGACATCATCGGTGCCAGCGGGCAGTTGGGCAAGACCAAGACGGGCGAGCTGACCATCTGGGTCGAGGAGGGCGGTCTGGCCTTCCTGAGCAAGTGCCTGTTCCAGCCTCCCGAGAAGTTCCACGGCCTGGCGGATGTGGACCAGCGATATCGCCAGCGATACGTGGACCTCTGGGCCAATCCGGAAGTCCTGGAGCGGTTCAAGAACCGCAGCGTGATCGTCGATACGATCCGGCGGTTCCTCACGTCTCGCGGCTTCCTCGAAGTCGAGACGCCCATGATGCAGTCGATCCCCGGCGGGGCGGCGGCGAGGCCGTTCATCACGCACCACAACGCCCTCGACATCGACCTGTATCTGCGGATCGCGCCGGAACTGTTCCTCAAGCGGCTTCTCGTCGGCGGCATGGAACGCGTCTTCGAGATCAATCGCAACTTCCGCAACGAAGGGCTGGACCGCCAGCACAATCCGGAATTCACGATGATCGAGGTCTATCAGGCCTACGGGAACTACCACGTGATGATGGACCTGACGGAGGAGCTGGTTTGTGCGTGCCTCGAAGCGGTCGGCGCCGGCACGACGGTCCAGTTCGGCGAGCACTCGGTCGATTTCAGCCGGCCCTGGCGGCGGGCGAAATACGTCGATCTGCTCAAGGAATACAGCGGTTGCGACATCGACGACGTCAAGGCCATCCGCGCCAAGGCCCGCGAGTTGAACATCGAAGACGCAGGGATGGACGATGCGGTCGTAGTCAATGAGGTGTTCGAGGCCACGGTGGAGCACCGCCTGATCGCGCCGACCTTCGTGATGGACTATCCGGCAGTCCTGTGCCCGCTGACCCGGCCCAGCAAGGCCGACCCGCGGTACGCCGAGCGGTTCGAGCTGTTCGTCGTCGGCATGGAGCTGGCCAACGCTTATACGGAATTGAACGATCCGGCGATCCAGTACGCCAACTTCCTCCACCAGCTCCGCGGCCAGGAGGATTCCATGGCGAAGATGGACGCCGATTTCGTGGACGCCCTCAAGTATGGCATGCCTCCGGCCGGCGGCTTGGGCATCGGGATCGACCGGCTCGTCATGGTGCTCACCGGGGCCACGACGATCCGAGACGTGATCCTGTTCCCGCTCCTGAAGCCCGCGCCGGCGGCGAACGGGTAGTCGTGCTTGCGGTGTTGCTGCCGCGGGCGCGCCGGGCAGCACCAGAGGATACGCTCCCGCGGCGTCCGGGCGTGCCACGCAACACGAGCCTTTTGTGCGGCGGTCGTGAACGCGCATGTTGAAACTGTTCCTTTGGCTGAAGTACCTTCGCAAGCGGCGGATCATCCTTCTGAGCATCGCGGCCGTGGCGATGTCCGTCTCTCTGCTCATCGTCGTCGCCAGCCTGTTCACCGGATTCATTGCGGCGTTCGAGCAAAGTGCCGTCGAAATGCTCGGCGACGTGATGATGGTGGCGCCGTCCGATATGACGTTTGCGAAGTACCCTGCACTGCTGGAGCGATTGGAGCAGTCGAAGGTTGTCGAAGTGGCCTCGGCGACGTTGTCCGCGGAAGGCCTGTTGCACCTGGGCCAGGGCAACGTCCGACCGGTGAGCGTCTGGGGGATTCAGCCGGACCGCAGGGCGAAGGTCACGGGATTCAAGAAGACCCTGCTTCTCCAGGGGCGGGCCGAGTCGGAGCCATCGTTCGCCGTGCCTGACGCGCCGGACGAGATCGGCGGGTTCGTCGGAATCGGCGTGGTGGGCCGGCCCGATGAAGAAACCGACGAGTATGATCAGCAGGCGATCCTGAAGCAGGCCATCGGCCAGCAGGTTCGCGTGACGACCGGCGCCATGAGCTCGACCTCGGGGCCCGACCAGACTCCCAAGAGGAGGATCATCTCCTTCCGCATGGTCGACGTGGTCTACAGCGGGGTGCACGACGTGGACAGCGGCTTCGTCTTCCTCCCCATCAAGGCGCTCCAGGAGGAGCTGTATCCCGATCGGCAGGGCGATCTGGCGACGAAGATCAACATCCGTCTCAAGCCGGGCGCAGATCCGTGGGACGCGGTGACGAAGATCCGGGAACTCTGGGGCGATTTTGCCGGGAAGGAGCTGGGCTGGAAGACGCTCGACATCGTCGATACCGGCGTCTATACGGCCCAGCAGTTGCAGAGCCAGTACGTCGCCGAGATCAAGAAACAGATGGGCGTATTGCTCGTGATCTTCGGCGTGGTCAGTTTCAGCGTGGTCGTGCTGGTCTTCTGCATCTTCTATATGATGGTCAAGCTCAAACAACGGGACGTCGCGGTCATCAAGAGCTGCGGTGCGTCGAGTTTCTCCGTGGTGTGGCTCTTCCTGGGCTTCGGGGTCTCCGTGGGCGTCGTGGGGTCGGGGATCGGGACCGTGCTCGGATACGCCATCACGCGGAACATCAACACCGTCGAGGGGTGGATCCGCGTTCTCTTCGGCCTGAAGCTCTGGAAGAGCAGTGTCTACATGTTCGACAAGATCCCCAACGAGGTGGACTGGGCCGGGGCGCTGCCCATCGTGGCACTGGCCGTCCTGGCGGCTGCCCTGGGAGCCCTGATCCCCGCCTTCGTCGCGGCTCGGACCCGGCCGGTCGAGGTGCTGCGATATGAATAGCGGAAACTCCGCAAAATGGGAGATCATGCCTATATTCTTCAAGGAAATCTCGTTCTTCGATTTCCTTGAAGAATCGACCATGTGGGTCCTCAAAACGGCAGGCGGTTTGGGAAGGGAAAATCGAGGAAAGAGATTTTCCCTTCCCAAAGCAGGCCTGATCTCCCATTTTGCGGAGTTCCACGGGTGGTTCTGAAGGAACGGTTTTGTACAAGCTGATCCTGACAATCCGGTATCTGGCGAAGCGGCGGATCACACATTTCGCAATCGCGGCGGTCGCGCTGTGCGTCTTTATCGTGGTCGTGGTTATGACCGTGATGGCGGGCCTGGTCGGGGAGTTCAAGCAGAAGAACCACGACTTCGTCGGCGACTGTATCGTCGGGACGGATTCGCTGGTCGGATTCCCGTACTACGACGAGTTCCTGGGCATCCTGGATGAGTCGGGGTTTGTCGCGGGCGCGTCGCCCGTCGTGCGGAACTACGCGTTGATGACGATCCTCAACTACGGCAACAAACAGTTCGGCGTGGAGATCCTGGGGATCGATCCGGTTCTGCACAGTCGGACGACGAGTTTTGCCCGGACGCTGCACTTTCGGGCGGACCAGCCGGAGAATGCATTCGTGCTGAGCGGCGACCCGAACGCCCTTGGCAGCGTCTGGGGTTCCGACGTGGTCAATTTGCAGGACGACTGGGGTCGGTACAGGTACGGCGTCCAGCCGCCGCTGTTGACCATCCGCCTGACGTGCTTCCCTCTCAACGCCAAGGGTGCTCCAGCCGGTGCGGGAAGCAACCCGGTGACGACGCAGGGATTCCGCTGCAGCGATTTCTCCCACTCGGGGATTGCCCGGGTGGACGGTTCGCTCGTGTACATTCCCCTCAAGCAGGCGCAGATGCTGTGCATGAACGAGGCGGGCAAACGGGTCAGCGCCATCTACATCCGGTTCCGGCCGGAAGTCGGCGTCGCCGAGGGGACGCGACGAGTGGCCGAACTCTGGAACCGGTTCAAACAGGACCGGGCCGGCGCGCTCCACAGCGGGCTTCTGGACACCGTGACGGTGCAGGACTGGAAGAGATACCGACGGGCGTTCATCGCTCCCATGGAGAAAGAGCAGGCCCTGCTGAGCCTGATGTTCGTCCTGGTCGGGGTCACCACGGTCTTCATCGTCTTCGTGGTCTTCTACATGATTATCACCAACAAGAAGAAGGACATCGGGATTCTCAAGAGCGTGGGCGCGTCGAACGCGAGCGTTCTGTCGCTGTTCTGCGGGTTCGCCTTCAGCGTCGGACTGATCGGCTCGTCCGTCGGAACCCTCGTAGGGTGGCTCTTCCTGGCGGAGATCAATCGGATCGAGCAGTGGCTCTACGAGCATTTCGGGTGGCAGTTATGGGACCGCACGATCTACGCGATCGGCGACATCCCCAGTCGGATCGAGCCTCGCATCATCGCGGTGATCGTCGCCAGCGCGGTTGCGGCTTGCGTCGTGGGGGCCCTGGTCCCGAGCTACCTGGCTGCCCGGCTTCGCCCGGTGGAAACGCTCCACGCTCAACGGACGTAGGCTTGATGACATCCCGGCGTTGCGATAAGGAATTCGATACTACGACACCAGCAGAGGGTCCATGAGCCAGTTGCCTGTGATACTGAAAGCCGAGAGCATCCACAAGTCCTATCGCATGGGGGCGACGCGGGTCAACGTCCTGAAAGGGGCGGATCTGGCCGTGCAGGAAGGGGAATTCGTCGCCATCATCGGGGCCTCCGGCAGCGGCAAGAGCACCTTTCTCCACATCCTGGGCGGCCTGGACAGGCCCGATAAGGGGGTCATCCGCTTCAATGGACGCGATCTGAACCACGTCGGCGCTCGCGAGATGAACCAGTTCCGCAACGAACGGGTCGGCTTCGTGTTTCAGTTCTACCACCTGTTGGACGAACTAAGTGTGTTGGAGAATGTTCTGTTGCCGGCCATGGTTTCCCGCAGCGTCGTGGGTTGGCTGACGGGCCGGCGGGCCGTTCGCAGGCGGGCGGAGGATCTGCTCGATCAGTTGGGCCTGCGGGACCGCGCGGCGCACAAGCCGTACCAATTGTCGGGCGGCGAGCGGCAGCGGGTCGCCATCGGCAGGGCCCTGATGAATCAGCCCAAGCTGCTGCTGGCCGATGAGCCGACGGGAAACCTTGACTCCGCAACAGGAAGTGGTATCCTGAATGTTTTCGAAACGCTCAACAAGGCCGGCCAGACGATCGTCATGGTGACTCACGACGAGCGGATCGCCCGCAGGGCGCAGCGGACCGTCACGCTGGTGGACGGGCGGGCCAGGCAACGGGAGCATGAGGTGTGAGTATGGGTTTGAAGATCTGGCTCAATACAGGCCTGGTGGACGAAGCCGACGCCAAAATCTCGGTCTTCGATCACGGCCTGCTCTACGGAGATGGCGTCTTCGAAGGGATTCGGGTCTACAGTCGCAGGGTGTTCGAGCTCGATACGCACATCAAGCGGCTCTATGAGTCGGCGCTCGCCATCCGGCTGGCCATGCCCGTGACGAAAGAGGAGATGGTCGCCGCCATCGAGACGACCGTCAAGGCCAACGGGATCGTGGATGGATACATCCGTCTGCTGGTCACCCGCGGGGTCGGGTCCCTGGGCCTGAACCCGTTCACCTGCGAGAGGAGCAGCGTGGTCATCATCGCCAGCAGCATCCAGCTCTATCCAGAGGAGCTGTACGAGAAGGGCATGAAGGTCATCAGCGCCACGACGGTTCGCAACCATCCGCTGGCGATCCCGCCGCAGGTGAAGAGTCTGAACTACCTCAACAACATCCTGGCGAAGATCGAGGCGTTGGACTCGAATGTGCCGGAAGCCATCATGTACAATCACGAGGGGTACGTGGCCGAGGCGACCGGGGACAACGTCTTCATTGTCCGAAACGGCGTGGTCATTTCGCCGCCGGTGGAGGCCGGCAGTCTGGAAGGGGTCACACGCGCCGTCGTCATCCGCCTGGCCCGACGGGAGGGGCTGGAGGTCGTCGAGAAGAACCTCACCCGATGCGATCTGTACGTGTGTGAGGAACTCTTCCTGACGGGAACCGCCGCCGAGGTCATCGGCGTGGTCGAGATCGATGGCCGGATGATCGGCGACGGTAAGCCGGGACCCATCACCCGACGACTGAGAGAGAAGTTCTTCGCATACGCCCATGGGAAGGGGCAATAGTGGACGGGGCTCTGCCGCATTCATGCATTCGCCCGTCACAAGCTATGGAATCGTCGATCAGCATGGGCGATAGGGAGAGTGCCCCGTGGCGGGCAATCCCCTCGTTTCGGCGGATCGACGAGGAGCTTGGGCAGGTGAGCGGACTGATCCGTCAGTCGCTGACGGCCCGCAATCCCGCGGGGGATCTGGCGCCTCTTCTCGATCATCTCCATGCTCGCAGCGGCAAGCTGATTCGACCCGCTCTGGTCCTGCTGGCCGGCGCATGTTTTGGGCCGCCGACGCCCGAGCATATCCGCGTGTCCGCCATGGTCGAGATGATCCACCACGCGACGCTCCTGCACGACGATGTGATCGACGACGGCCACATGCGCCGCGGGGTCCCGACGGTGAATCACCTCTGGGGCAACGAATCCGCGGTGCTCCTGGGCGACTTCATGCTCAGTCAGGTCTTCCGCATGGCGGCGGACCTCGACGCCTCGGCCGCGAAGATCGTCGCACAGACTGCCATCCGGGTCTGCGAGGGGGAGTTGCGCCAGGTCGGGCAACGAGGCAACTGGCGGCTCGACGAGACACAGTACCTCGATATCATCACGGAGAAGAGCGCCTCGTTCTTCAGCGGCTGCTGCCGACTGGGGGCCCTGCTGGCCCGCGCGGACGAGCAATCCGTGGAGTCTTTGAGTCGCTTCGGCCTGTTCGCGGGCATCGCGTTTCAGATCGCCGACGATCTTCTCGACATCACGGGCGACGAGACCCGCATGGGCAAAACGGGTCACAGCGACGTGGCCAAGGACAAACTGACGCTGGCTGTGATTCACCTGCTGCGAACCGTGGAGGAGCCTCGGAAGACCAGGGTGCAAACCCTGCTGGAGTCGCAGAGCGTCTCACGATGCGAGCTGGCGGACATGCTGCGAGACGCCGGCAGCCTGGAATACGCTCGCGAGCGGGCACAGGAGTATGTTGCCAAGGCGACGGAAGCTCTCGATACCGTGCCGGCGGGCGACGCTCGCGACGCCCTCGGCGAGACCGCCCGGTTCATGGCCGACCGGGCCGGGTGATCCTCTCGGCAACGACCGCTCGTGGACAGCCGCACCGCGCTCGTTCTCTACTGCCCGAGAGTGTCCGGAATGAACGTGGCTCCGATGCCGACGAGCCATGAATCTCCGGTGACTTGCCCTTCGATGCTCAGGTTCCACTGGTTCGCGAATCCCCAGCTCGCGCCGAAGTGCGCGCCGAGCTGAGAGGATTCCTCGATGTCCGCGCAAGCCTTGAAGTAGCCGATGCCCTCGTCGTCCAGGACGATCTGTCCCTCCAGGTCGAGGTCGCCCTCGATGTGCTGGAGGAACGGTCCCGCCCAGAGTGTCCAGGTGTCGATCTGGCAGGCGACGGTCAGAGCGACCTGGGTCTGCCAGTACTTGATCCGGGCGTCTCCTGCGACGGCGCCTTCGACCGGATCGGCGGGGTCGCCATAGGCAAAACCGCTGTCGCCGGGATTGAACCAGGTCACCTGGACGAGGCCGCCGAAGGTCCAGGGGCCGGACCGAGCGAACGTGGCCCGGGTTCCCACTCCCCAGGCGAATCCCATGTCCCCGTCGAAGGCAAATCGGTCCTCGCCGGAAGCACTGGTCTGCGGGTGGAGGATCACGTCATCCGCTCCATCCGCAGCTCCCGCCCGCACGAAGATGTTCCAGTTGTCGCAGAGGCCGTAAGCGAACGTGGCGAAGACCATGTTGGTCTCGAAGTCCTCGATATCGAGCGATTGGGCGTAGGAGTAGGTGGACGGGCCCAACTCGTAGGTCTCGGTGGTTGTGCCGAACGCCTCCATGTCCGACCGCTCGAAGGCGAATTCGCCGCCCAGGGACCATTGTCTCTCCGCGAGGGAGGCGATCGAGAGTCCCATCGGGGCGCCGGCGGAGACGACCGAGACACACAGGGTCAGCGTCAGGAACGCTGTGCTTGTGAAGTTCCCTACGTTCTTCATTGCCCGCTCCTTTCTCCGCAAGCCGCTGGCTTGGGATTGATGTCCCGACGCGCCGGATGGAGTTCCGATCTCCGGCTTGTTTCCTGCATCCTTCCACCGTCGGCACTATACCTGCGGCGTCCGGACCCGTCAAGCAAGGCGTCCGCCAAAACGGAAGAAGCTGCGAATCCTCGCGAATTCGCAGCTTCGTTTTTCCAACATGCCTCGGGAGGACCCGAAGCGACGGGTTTCGTTCCAGGTCTAGTTCAATTTGATGCACAGGCCGGCGGAGATTGCGTGTCCGTCGTCGAGAATGTCGCCGATGTCGCCGGACCACATATGGTACTGGTATTCGACAATGGCTTCGAGCTTCTTGTCTAGTTGATATCGCAGGCCGACGATCGGTCCCCAGAGGATGCCGTTCTCGGTACCGCTTTCCGTCTCCGTGGGGAACAAGGCTTCGTATCCGGGGGCAGCAGATGCTTCCACATCGATGTCCGCAGTGACCCAGAGGACCTGGGCTCCGACATAGGGCACCAGTTTCTTGCCGGGGGAGAAGTGCCATCGGGCCCGGCCGCCGATGCCCCAGACGTCCAGATCCAGGTCGAAGTCGACCTCCGCGGCAGGAGCCTCCGGGTCCACTATGAACTCGAATGTCTCCGCGTCGCCGTCCATCTGCGTGTAGAACCCGGTGACGGCGATCTGGAAGTTCCTGCTCGTAAAGAGGCCCAGGCTGGCTCCGACGAACCACGAGTCCAGATCCGCTCCGGTGGCCCCCGACAGGACTTCGCTGTAGTCGATCACGCTGCCGCTGCTGTCGATGTCTCCTTCCTGAGCGCTCTGCATGAGCCAACCGCCCTGGATTTCGATCTCGACGTCGCCCTTCTTGACCGAGGCATTCGTCCCGCTCGCCAGGGCCAGACAGGTCGCCAAAAGCAGCATCAAAGTACGTCCCATATCCATTCCTTTCATGGTGTTTCTCACTCGGGCTCTGTGCCGACGACCGTCGGGGCCCATCGACTCTGCCGCCTGGAAGCGCCCAGGCGTCATCCGTTTATCGGCTGCTTCGCCGGTTTTCTTCAGCAGGAAATGATCTTACTGGAACTGATGGACTAGGCCGAGGAACAGGGCATGGCCGTCATCGAGGATATCGTTCAGATCGCCAGCCCACACATGGTACTGGTACTCGGCGAAGAAGTCGTTGTTCTTGGTCAGTTCATACCGCAAGCCGGCCACAGGCCCCCAGAGCATGCCGTCCACCTTCTCGTCCAAGAGGTCCATCTCCGCAAAGGTGTCCGCGGTGTCACCCTCGCCAATCGTGCCGCTGATCGTAGCTTGGACGTCCGCGGTGGCCCAGAAGATCTGGACGCCCACGTAGGGCACCCACGGATTCTTCGGCATGAAATGATACTTGCCCTTCGCCCCGACGCCATAGACGCTGATGTCCATGTCGATATCGGCGGACCCGTACAGTCCGCTCTCGTATCCTTCGTAGTCGTAGGGGATGGAGGACGCCTGCGTTTCAGTCCACATCCCGAACCCGCCGACGGTGACCTGGAAGTTGTCGGAGAAGAAGTACCCGAGCGAACCTGACACGAACCAGGCATCGAAGCCGATGCCGTCACTGGCTGCATTCTGGGTGGTGAAGCCGCCGAGGAAGTCGAGCTCGACATCCCCTTTGCGGACCGCACCGTTTGCACCGCTGGCACAAGCCAGACCGATCGCCAAGCATAGCACGAAGCTGCGTCTCATACCTGTTTCCTTTCAAGGCGTTTTCCACTGACGGTCTCTCTACAGCAGTCTCCCCGCGCGGATCACGACGTCTCCACACGCGTGCTCCGGCGTGATCCCCTTATCGGCCGTTTCGCCTTGTCTCTTGACAGGGATACGATGCGCCCCTGCGGGAATCCAGAAAGGCCGATAATCGTGTCCTGCGGGCGCAAAAAGAAACGTTGCGAGTTCCCTGGAGAACCCGCAACGTCTTTTCTTGTTGCAGCTAGATGCAGCTCAAGACCCTGGTGCGGAGACCTCGCATCTTACTTGAACTGATGAATGATGCCCAGGTAGACGGCGTGCGTCTCATCCCACGAGTCGTCGTAGTCGCCGGCGTAGAGCGTGAACTGATACTCAGCGAAGAAATCGTTGTTCTCGTTCAGCTCGAAGCGAAGACCGGCCAGCGGCCCGTACCAGAGCCCTTCGTCGGTCCCGTCGCCTACGTTGGTGCCGTCGTAGTCCGTCTTGTCCCAGCCGTAACCGATCCTGGCGCCAATGTACGGCACGCACTGATTCGTGGGCATGAAATGGTACTTGCCAGACAGACCGAAGCGGTAGTACGTGGTCTCGGCGCCGCCGCCGCCGCTGCTCCCAGCCGGTTCGTCATCCCACCAACCCACTCCGGCCAGGATGCCGGCCTGGAAGTTATCGGTCAGGAAGTAACCCAGGCTGATTTCGCCATAGATGTCCGTAGAATTTCCATTGGTCCCGGCGCCGTTGTCCGACACGAAACCGGCCTGGAGACCTAACTCCGTATCGCCTTGTTGCACCGAGGCGCTCGCCACGCTGGCCAGCACCAGACCTGCCACCGCCAAAACCATCAAACCACGTTTCATAAGTACTCCCCTTTCAAATCTGTGTCACTCACACTGGCTTACGGGTTGCCAACCACATCTGTACCCGTCCCCGGTCGGAACAGGAACACACTCCAGATTGTACGGCCGATCCCTTGCTCTGGTTTTCATATCCTTCGGCCTTCGTACTGCGTATGCACCCCCATACGCAATGCGTTCACGTCCGTAGCAGTGTACAGAATCGCGTCGGGGAGTCAATGGAAAACACCGCTTTTTTTCGCGTTTCCTGCGGGTGTGACGGGTGGGTGTCGCGCGGCAAAGAGGGGGGTATGTCGCGATGCCGCGGAGGTTTCCTATTGTAACAGCGGAACACGACGCGAGGTCGGCGAATACGCGATATGCACGGTATATTAACTCGCATATCTTGTGGTCACGGCATCTGGCTCGCCGGCGGCGCCCGGGTGCGATCACGTGGCGTCGGCCGCCCACGGCGTTTGCCTCGGGCAGCGGTTCGCGCCGGCCCCGTCCCGAGACCCGCGCAAATAGCTTCGACGCCGTGTGCGGCGAACCCTATAATGAACCCGATGCATGACCGTCGCAACGATGCAATGTTGTTCGAGGCACAGGAAAAGGCCAACCTGGGGGCGGCCGCCCCTCTGGCCTCCCGAATGCGCCCGAGGACCCTCGACGAATTCGTGGGTCAGCGGCACTTCCTGGGACCGGGGAAACTGCTCACGCGGATGCTCCAGGCCGACCGGCTGAGCAGCGTGCTGTTCTACGGCCCGCCGGGAGTGGGCAAGACCTCGCTGGCCATGGTCATCGCCAGCCAGACCAAGGCAAGATTCCACTACCTCAGCGCCCCAGCCGCCACCGTCAAGGACATTCGCGACGTGATCGCGGAAGCCAAGGACAGGCTGGCCGCCACGCGGGCCAGGACCATCCTGTTCATCGACGAAATCCACCGGTTCAACCGCGCGCAGCAAGACGTCCTGCTCAACGACGTCGAGTCCGGCGTCATCACGCTGATCGGTGCGACGACGGAGAATCCCTACTTCTCCATCAACGGTCCTTTGATTTCGCGCAGCACGGTATTCCGGTTCGAGCCGGTGGCCTGCGAGGATATCCTGGCGTTGCTCCGACGGGCTGTGAAGGACCCCGAGCGGGGTTTCGGCAAGCTCCATGTGCAGGCGGACGAGGAGGCGCTGAGCTTCCTGGCGGAGATGTCCGAGGGAGACGTCCGCAAGGCATTGACCGCCCTGGAGGTGGGGGTGCTCTCCCAGATCAGCCAGTCGGGCGGGCAGGGGGTGAAATTTCATCTGGAGGCGGCGAAAGAGTCGATACAACAGAAGGCCATCCTCTACGACGGGACGGGTGATACGCACTACGATCTCGCCAGCGCCCTGCAGAAGAGCATGAGAGGTTCGGACCCGGACGCGACTGTCTATTGGCTGGCGCGGATGCTGGCCGGGGGCGAGGATACGCGTTTCATCGCCCGCCGGATCGCCATCTGCGCGGCCGAAGACGTCGGCAACGCCGATCCGATGGCGACCGTGCTGGCGGCGGCGGCCGTCCAGATCTCGGAATTCGTCGGGCTGCCGGAGGCGCAGTTGGCCCTGGCCCAGGCCGCGATCTACGTCGCCTGTGCCCCGAAGTCAAACGCCAGTGCGACGGCGATCTGGAGCGCCGCCGCGGATGTCAGAAATGAACCGGTGCGGGCCGTGCCCCCGCATCTGAAGGATGCTCACTACGCGGCCGCGAAGAAGGCCGGATTCGGAGCGGACTACAAGTATCCGCACAATTACAGGGGTGGTTTCGTCCCGCAGGAGTGCCTGCCCGGGCCGCCCAAGACGTACTATGTTCCCAAGGACGCAGGACACGAGAAAAACGTCCTGCTTCATTTACAAAGACTGCGAAGCTTGATATCTAATGGGCGAGTGCCTGAAACCACGAATGTCCATGAAGACCAGAGACAAGCCCATGGAGAAGGTTGAGCTGCGTCGCGAAATGCGTAACCGGCTGCTGGCCATATCGCCGGAGCAGCGGAAGGAGAAGAGCCGAAAGGCGTGCCGCAATCTGATCGCCACGCAGCAGTATCAGAGTGCATCGATCATCATGATGTATCTGTCGCTCCCGCACGAGGTGGACACGTCCGAAGCCATTCTGCACGCCTGGCAGCTCGGCAAGACGGTGGCCGTGCCCAAGATCTCCTGGCAGCAGCGGCACATGATTCCCGTCCAGATCAACTCGCTCGATACGGGTTTCTCCACCGGGACGTGGGGGCTTCGCAACCCGGTCACCGGCGTGCCGATCCCGTTCGGCCAGATCGATCTGGTGGTGGCGCCCGCGTTGGGCTTCGACCGCATGGGCAACCGGCTGGGTCGCGGCGGATCGTTCTATGACCGGTTCTTTGCGAACCGGGAGTTGACCGCGTGCCGGTGCGGATTGGCGTTTGCAGAACAGATATTGGATTTGATTCCCACGACGGACAGCGATGAGCCTGTGGAGTTCCTGGTCACGGACGAGGAGGTGGTTCATTGCGACGGACGGAAAGGAGCATAGGATGGCTCGGTTTCTCTCGAATTTCACGGCTCCCCGACACGGCTGGAAGGGCGGCGGCCTCTACCTGGTCGTAGCGCTCGTTCTCTTCGCGGCGGTGGTCTTTGTACTGTTCCGCGGGCGCTCCGGCGGCCCGCAGGAGGCGACTGCCGGCGGGATCGCGCCCGAGACACAGTTGCAGGCAACCGGTCAGCCCGATTCCGCGGCCCCGGCGGCCCAGCCGGTCGCAGATATCGTTGCCGCCTCCGAGCCGGTGGCCACGCCGACCCCCTTGGCCCAGACGCAGTCCGAGCCTGTAATCGTGGCACAACCGCCGGTCCGGCCGGCGGACGCACCCAATCCGCAGACCCAGGGTGCTATCTCCGAAGCTCTCTCGCTGCTCCAGACGCAGCCCAGCCAGGTCATCGAGGTCCGCAACCGCCTGAACAAGGTGCTCACGATGCCGTTGAACGCCCAACAGCGTGAGACGGTCAAGAGCGAAATGGCCAAGCTGGCAGACAAGTGGCTCTGGGGTCCTGCAACGTTCTCGGGCGATACGCTCTGCGACACCTACATGGTCCGCTCCGGCGATTCCCTGGACGTCATCGGTCGGCGCCTCAAGGTGCCCTACGAGATCCTGATGCAGATCAACAACATCCCTCGCCCGCAGGCTCTGCAGGCGGGCAAGGCCCTGAAGGTCGTCAAGGGTCCGTTCCATGTGAAGGTCAGCCGTTCCACCTTCACCCTGGACCTGTATCTACAGGACACGTACGTCCGCAGTTTCAAGGTCGGGCTCGGCAAGCCGGGCTACGAAACGCCCACGGGTTTGTGGCGGGTCAAGGACGGCGGCAAGCTCATCGCCCCCGACTGGACCGACCCCGACAATCCCGGGCACATCTACAAGGCCACCGATCCGGACTATCCGCTGGGCTCGCGGTGGATCGCTCTGGATGGGATCGAGGGCAACGCCAAGGGCCGGACCGGATTCGCCATCCACGGTACGAAGGACCCGGATCAGATCGGCTCCGCCGGCTCTCGCGGCTGCATCCGCATGTACAACGGGGAGGTCGTCCTGATGTACAACCTGCTCGTCCCGGTCTACTCCCAGGTCGAAGTTCTGGACTGATCGTCAGGCGGATTCCTTGCGGATCTGACGGGCGGCGGCCAGACTTGCTTTGCCCTCGACGATGTCCCGCGTGATGACGTAGCTGCCCGGCTTGGGCTCCTCGGGCAACTGGTACATCAGGTCGATCATCAGCTCCTCGGTGATCGCGCGGAGGGCGCGGGCGCCGGTGTCCCGCTTGATGGCCTTTCTCGCGATGGCTCGCAAGGCGTCGTCGGTGAACTCCAGCTCCGCGTTGTCCATCTCGAAGAACCGCTGATACTGTTTGCACAAGGCGTTCTTGGGCTTGGTCAGGATGTCCACCAGGGCATCGACGTCGAGGGCGCCGAGCGCCGCGATGACCGGGAGCCGGCCGACCATCTCGGGGATCATGCCGAACTCGATGATGTCCTCCGGGATCGCCTGATCCAGGACGTCGGTGAGATCGGCCTGGTCATCGACCTTGCCTGCGATCTCCGACTCGAAGCCGATCATCTTGCGACCGAGGCGCTTGCGGACGATGTTGTCGAGTCCGACGAAGGTTCCGCCGCAGATGAACAGGATGTTCGTCGTGTCCATCTGGATATAGGACTGCTCGGGGTGCTTGCGGCCGCCCTGCGGCGGGATGTTCGAAACCGTCCCCTCGAGCATCTTGAGCAGCGCCTGCTGCACGCCTTCGCCTGAGACGTCGCGCGTGATGGAGATGTTCTGGTTGGTCTTGCCGATCTTGTCGATCTCGTCGATGTAGACGATGCCCCGCTGGGCGGCTTCCAGGTCGAAGTCTGCGTTCTGGAGGAGTCGCAGCAGGAAGTTCTCCACGTCTTCGCCGACGTAGCCCGCTTCGGTGACGGTCGTCGCGTCGCAGATGGCGAAGGGGACGTCCAGCTTGCGGGCCAGGGTCCGCGCCAGCAGGGTCTTGCCGCTGCCGGTCGGGCCGATGAGCAGGACGTTGGACTTGTCGATCTCGACGTCGCTGTCGCCGATGTCGCTGTGGAGCAGTCGCTTGTAGTGGTTGTGTACCGCCACGGAGAGGTACTTCTTGGCCTTGTTCTGGCCGATCACGTACTGATCGAGATACTCCTTGATCTCTCGCGGTTTGGGCGTCGCACCGACGGTCGTCCGTCGTCCGTCCATCTGCCGGCGGTTCTGCTTGATGATGTTGTGGCACAGCTCGACGCATTCCGGACAGATGAATACATCATCCGGCCCCTCGATCAGGGTGTCCGCCTGATTGCCCGAGCGGCCGCAGAAGCTGCAGATGGCCTTGGATTTCCGTGTGTTCGACTGTTTGGTCATCCTTGTTCTCTCATTCTCAAACCGATCATGGATACGTAATTGGGTGGATTGTAGCCGATGCGCCCGCGCAGAGCAAGGTTTTTCAGGACTCTTCCGGCCCAGCGGCAGTTCTGCTATGCGTGGCTGCGTGCGTAGTCCGCGCCCCCGCGGAGAGCCTGCGTGTTCACAGGGATGGTCTTGTGGTGGCGCTGCGCGAGCACGTCGGGCAGCGCTTCGGCCGCCTGCTCGGGACTGAGATGGCCTCGCTTGCCGAGGTAGGCGCCGAGCATGACCATGTTGGCGCTCTTGACGGAACCCGCTTCGAGTGCGATCTCCTCGGCCGGGATGCCGATGATCTGTACGCCGTCGGGGACCGAATGCACGTTCTGGATCAGCGAGCTGTTGAAAATGAGCAGGCCGCCGGGACGCAGACGCGGCGCGAACTTGCTCAGCGACGCCTTGTTGCAGATCACCAGCGAATTCGGGGCATTGACCATCGGGCAGGCAATCGGCCGGTTCGAGACGACCACCATGCAATTGGCGGTCCCGCCGCGAACCTCGGCGCCATACGAGGCCATGTAGCTCACTTCCAGGCCGGCGCGCATCGCGGTCTGCGCCAGCAGCTTGCCTACCAGCAAGATCCCCTGGCCGCCGAAACCGGCCAGGACCATCTCTTCGTACAGATAGCTTGTTGCCATAATGTTCGAATTGACTAAGGATGATGGATAATTGACTGTTACAGGCGCGATCCGCTCGCGCCGTCGGGTCAATCATCCATTATCCATCATCAATAATCCTTTCGTCATCCCTTGAGCCGGCCGATGGGGAAGGTCTTGCTCATGTGGTCTTCGATCCACTTCATCGCGTCGCTCGGCGACATTCGCCAGTATGTCGGGCAGGGCGACAGGATCTCCACGAGCGACAGGCCGGGGGCGTCCTGCATTTGCAGCTCGAAGGCGTGTTTGATCGCGGCCTTCGCATGCTGGATTCGAGGAACACTGCTCAACGCGCACCGCTCCACGTACACCGCGCCGGGGAGCAGCGCCATGATCTCGGAGATCTGCAGCGGGTAGCCCTGGCCGTTGGATTGTCGCCCGCCGGGAGTCGTCGCCGTGACCTGCCCCAGCATGGTGGTGGGGGCCATTTGGCCGCCCGTCATGCCGAAGACTGCGTTGTTGATGAAGATCACGGTGAGCTGCTCCGCCCGATGGGCGGCGTGGATGATCTCCGCTGTCCCGATGGCCGCCAGGTCGCCGTCGCCCTGATAGGAGAAGACGATCCTGTCCGGGTTGGTGCGTTTCATCCCGGTGGCGACCGCAGGGGCCCGACCGTGGGCGACCTCGATCATGTCCACATCGAGGTAGTTGTACATCAGGACAGCACAGCCGACCGGCGCGATGCCGATCGTGCGTCCCTGAATGCCCAGCTCGTCGATCACCTCCGCGACGAGACGGTGGGCGATGCCATGCCCGCAGCCGGGACAATAGTGGGTCGGGCAGTCCTTCAGGACGCTCGTCCGTCTGAATACGGTCTTCATACTGTTCTTCGCCATCACTTCCATGATCGAGCCACTCCCAGCGCCGCGGCGTGCCCTACGGCCGCGCACTGTGGATGGTCAATTGCCTGATCTTCTCCAGGACCTCATCGACCGCGGGAATGCCGCCGCCGGGCCGGCCGTGGAACAGGACCGGGGCCTTGCCTGCCACTGCGAGTTTCACATCGTCCACCATCTGACCGGCGCTCATTTCAATCGTCAGGAAGATCGGGAACGGCCCGGCGTGGCCGTCCTGACTCGGATTCGCCGCTCGACTGATCTGCTCCGACGGGAACGGCCAGAGCGTGATCGGCCGAATCAGGCCGACGGGAATGCCCTCGTCGCGGGCCTGGTCCACCGCCGCCCGCGCGATTCTCGCGACGATCCCATAGGCGACCACGATGATCTCCGCATCGCCCACGCGGTATTCTTCGCAGAGGACCTCATTCTCCTGGATCTGTCGGTATCGGGCCTGGAGCTTGTTATTCAGGGCTTCGAGCACGCCCTCGCCGAGCCAGAGCGAGCGGACGATGTTCTGCGGCCTGCCCTGGGCGCCTGTCAAAGCCCAGTCCTTGGGCGGGAGCTTGCGCCGAGGCTTGGGCTCCAGCACGACCGGCTCCATCATCTGTCCGAGAATGCCGTCCGCCAGGATCATCACGGTGATGCAGTATTGGTCCGCCAGATCGAAGGCCAAGGGCATGCAATCCGCCATTTCCTGGACGGTGGCGGGCCCGAGGACGATGGCTCGGTAGTCGCCATGCCCGCCGCCGCGGGTGGCCTGGAAGTAGTCCGCCTGGGAGGGGGAAATGTTCCCGAGTCCAGGACCGCCTCGCATGATGTTGACGACGACCGCGGGCAGTTCCGCGCCCGCCATATAGCTCAGACCCTCCTGCATCAGGCTGATGCCCGGGCTGGACGAGCTGGTCATCGCCCTTTTTCCCGTCGCAGAGGCGCCGAAGACCATGTTGATGGCCGCCAGCTCGCTCTCGCTCTGGATGAAGACCCGGCTCTCCTCGGCCATCCTCCGGGCCATGTACGCGGAGATCTCGTTCTGCGGCGTGATGGGGTAGCCGAAGTAGGCGTCGCAGCCGGCGATAATCGCCGCCTCCGCAAGGGCCTCGTTGCCGCACATCAGAATCCGTTCGCTCACGTTCCGCCCTCTTTTTCTGCCCACTGATCGAGATAGCTCTTGACTTTCCGGACGAAATCTCTCGCGGCCTCCAGCAACTCCTCGGCTTCTTGTCTTGTTACGCTGCGGTCCACTCCATAATCCCCGATGATCCTCTTACGATAGGCAATATTGAGTGCGTTTCCGAGGTGCCTATCGAGTATCCCGGCCTTGACAAAGCGTTCGCCGAACAGGCTAATCACCCCCCTGTGAGAGGAAGCCGTCAAACCTGTGGTAAGCAGCGCAGCCTCCGCAGCGAAGAACATGGCATAATAACCCCTGGAGGCGCAGGAATCGTAGTCCCCGGTGCCCAGAACATATTCGGCCGTGTGAAGGAACCTGTCGGCCTTTTCCATCAAGTCCCTCAACTCGGTCATGCGGTCATCCCCTCTCTCCTGACGTTCAGCATGAACGGCGAGTTGTAGTTCTCAAAACGCTCCTGCGTAACGGCTATGACGGAGACGAGTTCACCTTCGTTGAGGACGATATCGTATAGAAGATCGCTCAGGCTGTCCTCGACCTCACGAGGATTCAGCGACTGGTCGACCAACACGAGCACGTCGACGTCCGAGTCTTTCGTTGCTTCACCTCTGGCGTGCGAGCCAAAAAGAACGACCCTCTTGATCCCCTCGCCGTATCTCTCGTGCAGATGAGCTTTTACCTGATCCACAAGGCGTTTGATCTTCAAGTCCATTGGCTCACCGCTATTCCTTGGCCACGTCCGCCGCGCGTTTCTTGGAGGATGTGACCACGCTTCGAACGCGGCCGGCCTCTTCCCGCTGGACCTCGATGACCCCCTCCGGACAGACGATCGCACATCGGCAGCACGCGGTGCAGCCGGCGTCGTTCACCTGGGCCGGAAAGTAGCCGCTCCCGTTCGATTCCTTGGAGAACTCGATATTGTGTTTCGGGCAGACCGTGATGCACAAGCCGCAGCCCTTGCATCGCTCTGCGTCGATGATAATCTTCCCTGCCATTTCCTACGTCCCTGGCATTCTTAAGCATTCTCGCTCGCCCGGACGACCTAAACGGGACGGGCATCACCCCTCCCCCAACATGCCGGACATGCTAACGCGCCCCCAGTCGCTGTGTAAAGCACAAAACCTTCTGACTACCAGCGAACGTCGGTGTGCAAATCTTGTGCTTGAGACTTGTCGCAAGTGCCTGTGCGGACGTATATTATGTCGCATGGAGAGCCGACTGTTCGATTTGACCGGCCGGACGGCCTTGGTTACCGGGGCCGGCCGGGGGATTGGGCTGGCCTTGGCTAACGGACTGGCCGAGCAGGGGGCGGATGTCGTCCTGGTCGCCCGGACTGAGAGCCAGCTCCTTTCGGCGAGGCAGTCTATCGAGACGCGGACCGGGCGGAAGGTGTGGGCCTTTCCTTATGACTTGGCCGACCTGGAGGGGATTGAGCCCCTGTTCGACCGCATTGTTACAGCAGCCGGGGGGATCGATATCCTCGTGAACTGCGCGGGAACCACCGTGCGAGGACCCGCCGAGGAGATGCCGTTGGAGGATTTCAGCCGGGTGATGGAGGTGAACCTGACATCGGCATTACTACTGTCCCAGGCGTTCTGCCGGCATCGGCGTGCGGCGGGCAAAGGCGGGCGGATCATCAATATCGGTTCGCTGGCCTGCCATGCGGCCCGGCCGACCATCGCGGCCTACACGTGCAGCAAGATGGGCCTGCTCGGTCTGACGAAGGCCCTGGCGGTCGAGTGGGCCAGGCACGACATCAACGTGAACGCCATCGGGCCGGGCTACATCGCGACCGAGTTGACCGCTCCTTTGCAGGCGGATGCCGAGTTCAGTCGGTGGGTGCTGTCCAAGACGCCGCTGGGACGCTGGGGTCGGCCGGAAGACCTCGTCGGCGTTGCGGTCCTGCTCGCGTCCTCCGCGGGGGACTTCATCACGGGACAGATCTTCTACGTCGATGGCGGCTGGACCGCTCTCATTTAGGGGGATCATATGTGCCGAGTGACTGCTGGAGAATCTCTCGTGACGCCGGACTTGGGCAGATGGTGTGCACAGCACACCCTGCGTGTTCTCGTCCTGGCGGTTCTTGTCTGCGGACAGGCGATTGCCGGCCGGACGCTCTCGGTCACGCTGCGAAGCCGCGAGGCGATCGCGGATGCGCCCGCCCGATTCAGCGTGGTTTACGAACAGCAGCAGTGGGACCCGTGCGACACCGCGATCATCATCTGCGACATGTGGGACCAGCACTGGTGCCAGGGTGCGACCGAACGCGTCGGCGAGCTGGCGCCCGTGATGAATCAGGTGGTCTCGACTGCCAGGGACATGGGCGTCTTCATCATCCACGCGCCCAGCGACACGATGGAGCACTACAAGGACCATCCGGCCCGCCGGAGGGCTATCGACGCTCCGAAGGCAACCAGCGTGCCCCAGGGCGTTACATCGTGGCGCACGTGGAAGGACAATGCGGAGAAGACGGTGGGTTACCCCATCGACGCCTCCGATGGCGGATGCGACTGCCAACCTCGGTGCAGAGAGGGTTCGCCCTGGACAGGCGAGGTCGGCACGATCCGGATTGACGAGGGCCGCGATGCGATCAGCGATTCCGGCGTCGAGATCTGGAATCTGCTCGAATCGCGCGGCATCGACAACGTGATCGTGATGGGTGTGCACACGAACATGTGCGTGCTCGGTCGGCCGTTCGGGCTTCGCAATCTCGCCAACGCCGGCAAGAATGTCGTCCTGATGCGGGACCTAACCGACACGATGTACAACTCCCGCAGGCCGCCGCAGGTGAGCCATTTCACCGGCACGGACCTGGTCGTCGAGCACGTCGAGCAGTACGTCTGCCCGACGACCACGTCCAACGTCTTCACAGGCCGGCCCGCATTTCGATTCAAGGAGGACAAGCGACCGCTCGTGGTGTTCCTCTCCGCGGAGAGCGAGTACAAGGCGGTCGAGACATTGCCCGACTTTGCACGCGAGCTGGAACTCAAGCACGGCGTGGACGGCGAAATCCTCCAGGCGACGACGGCCAAGCAGGGCGACGCGATCCATACGATCCACGGCATGGAGATCCTGACCGACGCGGACCTCGTCGTGGTCTTCGCGCGACGGCGGGCGTTCCAGCCGGAGCAGATGAAGTACCTTCGCGAGTTCCTGGCTCGCGGCGGGCCGTTGATCGGGCTTCGGACCGCCAGTCATGCGTTCGATGCACGAGGCACGGGCCCGAAGGGACATGAGGAGTGGCCCACATTCGATGCCGACGTGCTGGGCGGCAATTATCATGGCCACCACGGCGCCGGTCCGGTGGCGACGATCACCGCCGCCAGGGGCGTCGCGGCCGATCCGATTCTCAAGGGTGTCGAGCTGCCGCTGTCGAGCAATGGCTCGCTCTACCAGACGAGCCCGCTGGCGGGGGGCACGCGACTGTTGTTGGTCGGGAAAACCCCGGGCCAACAACCCGAGCCGGTTGCCTGGACGAATCGATATGGGAATTCGCGGGTGTTCTACACGTCGCTCGGTCATCCCGACGACTTCGAGAATCCGCAGTTCCGCAAGCTCCTGACGAATGCGGTCTTCTGGGCGATGGCCAGGGACTGAGAGATAGGACTTATAGGACGAATGGGACTCGTAGGACGCGAGCGCAACGCGAGGCGACATTGGTCCTATCGGTCTCATTCGTCTTATGCGTCCCATGCTCGTCGTTTTACAGAGGATTTACGCAGGACCTGTCAACCGTACCGCTACGATGCTCGTCTAAAGGAGCAGTTGGAGTCGTAGCCTCGATGGGATACTCGGATGAGAATCTGATCGCCGCCCACCTCAAGGGTGATCCGACGGCGTTTCGCGAGCTGGTTCGCCGCTATGGGGACGGCGTGCTGGGGTATTTGTGCCATATGACGGGCAATCGAGACCAGGCCGAAGACCTTTTCCAGGAGACCTTCAAACGGGTCCACGAGAAGGCCCACACCTTCCGGGGCGAAGGCTTCAAGAGCTGGCTGTTCACCATCGCCACGCGAGTCACCATCGACGGCGCCCGCCGGCGGAAGCGGCGGGTGGCGGTCTCCCTGGATCAGGACAGCGACTGCGAAGAATCGACCGGCTCGCAGCTTGCGACGGTCGCGGACGAGAACGCCGCCAGTCCGCCCGACGAACTGCTCCGCCAGGAGCAAAAAGAGCAGGTCCGCAAGGCGGTCGAATCGCTCCCGACCGGCCAGCGGGCGACCCTCATTCTCGCCTACTACCAGCAGCTCAGCTATCGTGAGGTCGCCGAGGCGCTGGGCTGCTCGGTCGGTGCGGTGAAGACCCAGATGTCGAGGGCCCTGGCGACGTTGGCCCAGAGACTGCCGGATTCGATAGGTGCAACGAAATGAACACGCATCTGACAGATCAGCAGCTTATCGACTACCAGTTCGACCTGGCCTGCGAGGCGGACTCGAACGAGGCCCGCACGCACCTCGAAAAGTGCGAGGCCTGCCGCAAGCGGCTCCAGGAACTGGCCCGCAAGCTCTCGGCCCTGGAGGTGCTCCGCGACGACGTCAAGGCCTCGCCGGAGCTGTTGTCCACGACGATCCGAACCGCAATGCGAGCGAACGACAGACGAATCCTGCTCCACAGACTGCCCTGGCTGGGCGCGGTCGCTGCGGCGGTCATCGTCGGCATCGCGCTGCTGAGCGTACCCAATCGGGCCGGCAAGGATGCGATGTCCCTGAGTCCGTCTGCGCCGGGCGTTGCGATGTCGCCGAGGCCGAAGGGGGCCGTGGAGGAACCTCCTCTGGCAGAGCAGGCTGTAGCCGTGGGACACGCTGCTCAGACAGGTGAGATGCTTGCTATGAACGGGACACGGGACAGCGCCGGCCCCGTTCGTAGTGTGCCCGTAAGGGCATATCTTGACTTCCAAGAGGAGAAGATAACGCCTTACGGCGTCACTACAAACGGCCTTGCCACGGCAATCGACGAGCAGCCGCCCTTTGCGCCGGCCAGTGCGATTGAACTGGTCGTCCTGCCTCGCCGGGAGGACGTGCAACTGACGATCTACAACGCCGCCGATCTGACGCTCGTGCGAGAGCGGCGCAACCTCACGCTCAAACGCGGCTGGAACTGGCTCCAGTTCATGTGGGCCAACACGCTGATCGACCCGACCTCGCTGCACTTGGAGCCGCTGGAACACAAGGACCGGGTCGAGGTCCAGCAGTTGGTATTCCCGCCGCGACTGCGGGAACTCGGTCGCTGGCTGATTCACTCCGAGATCGAGGGCCCAACTCCCTTCGAGCTGACCTACTTCACCAGCGGCCTGTCCTGGCGGGCCTTCTACATGGGCACGCTCTCGCAGGACGAGAAGACCATGCACCTGGAGGGCTACGTCCGCGTCAACAACAGCAGCGGCGAGGACTACGAAGACGCCAAGACCCGCCTGATTGTGGGCCAAGTCCATCTGCTTGATGCAGTGGCCGAGCTTGCACGACGCCAGTATGCTTATGGTAGTCCGGTCCTGACGGGGGTGCTCGGGGGAGTCGCAGACAATGGGCTTTTTCTTGAGGACAAGAGCCTCGTGGTTGCCCAAGTGTTCAATTATGGCGGAGACCACGTGGAGTCTCTGAAACGCAAGGATATCCAGAAGGAAGGCCTCAGCGAGTACTTCCTCTATACGATTGAGGGCACCGAGACGATCCCGAACGAGTGGGGCAAGCGGCTGCTCTCTTTTGAGGCCAATGACGTTCCGGTGAAGAGCCTGTGCAAGTACGATGAAGAGCGGTGGGGGGATCGGACGATTCGGTTCCTGTCCTTAGCGAACGACAAGGAGCACAAGCTGGGCGAGACCCCGATTCCGGATGGCACGGTCCGCGTCTACGGTCGAGCGGACGAGCAGGGGCATCTGTCCTATGTCGGCGGTACTCGCGTCAAGTACATCCCAGTGGGCGAAGAGGTCGAGCTGGAGCTGGGTCGGGCTCGGCTGGTCGAGGTCAAACCCGTCCTGATGGACGTCAAGACCGAGAATCACACCTTCGATACGAAGGGCGAGGTCAACGGCTGGGACAGAGTGCGAACGTGGAAGATCGAGGTCGTGAATGCCCACACGCTGCCGGTGGAGATCGAGGTCACGCGGGGATTCGAGACGGCGTACTGGTCGCTGACGCCTGCCGGCGGCGATGCGACGTACCGCAAGCACGACGCGACCCACGCCCGCTTCGAGTTGACCGTGCCGCCCCGACAGACGCAAGTTTTCGAGTATGAACTGACGACATATCATGGTGTGCGACAGGAGGCATTATCCGTGAAGTAGCACGGGCATCTTGCCCGTGAGTCGCAGGGCCATCTTGGCCCTGCTATATAGCTGTCTTGGTTTCCACGGGCGTTCGCGCCCGTGATACTCATGGGCAGGATGCCCATGCTACGGCGAAGCAATCATTCAGGTTTCTGGGAGACATGAGTATGAACGCAAAACGTATTGCAGTGACGAGTTTTGGAGTCTGGCTGTTGGTGGCGGCGGGGGCGCAGGCGAGGATCAAGCTCGTCGCGCTGCCCGAGCGGGCCGCGACCGTCATCCGCCTGGACAATCCCAACGCGACCCTGATCGAAGAGGAACGGGTGCTCACCCTCCAGAAGGGCCTCAACAAGGTGGATTTCTCCTGGAAGGGCGTCCAGATCGACGAGGACTCGATCCGGCTCGTGAGCCTGGACCATCCGGCCGACGTGACGCTGCTGAGCATCAGCTACCCGCCGGGCGAGGCGGCGCTGGTCTGGGAGATCAACAGTACAGGCGACTTCGCGGAGACCGTCCGCATCAGCTATCTGTTGAGCAATATCGACCGGCTCATCACCTACAAGGCGGTCGCGAACAAGGCGGAGACCTTCGTGGACCTCAAGAGCTACCTGGTCCTTCGCAACTTCTCGGGCGAGGACTTCGAGAAGGCCCGCGTTCTGCTCGACTACGGCGAGGCCTTCCAGCAGGGCATCGACCACGAGGAGACCAAGCAGATGTTGTTCCTGAGCGAGCCGAACGTCCCGGTCCGCAAGATCTGGACGTTCGACGCCGCGAGCCTGCCCTGGGACCCGGAACAGCTCGAGAACCAGAACGTGGGCATCCCGGTCAGCTACGAAGTGACCAACAGCGACAAGGCCGGCCTGGGCAAGTTCGCCCTCTGGGGCGGCAAGGCACGCCTCTTCCAGCAGGACGGGCACGGCTCCACGATCTTCCTGGGCGAGGACAACGCCTCGCTGGTCCCGGTCGGCGAGAAGATGGAACTCTACATCGGAGACAGCCGGGACATCGTCGTCACGCAGCGCAAGATGCGGGACGCCCAGATCGAGATCCGCAAGAACAACAGCGGCGGCATAGTCCTGTTCGATACGGACGAGATCATCACCGCCAAGATCGAGAACTTCAAGGAGAGTTCCGCGGTGTTGACGATGATCCAGCACATCCCCGGCCAGTGGGACATGGCGGAGTGCAACCTCCAGTACACGAAGAAGGACGCCTTCACGCTCAAGTTCGAGATCGAGCTGCCCGCCCGGACCGAGATGGGCCCCGGGGTGAAGGAACTGACGATGCACTATCACCGTCGCAACGTCCGTCCGTAAGAAGAAAGAGTGGCCACAGAGGGCACAGAGAACACAGAGAAAAGGAAGGCGAGAACGTCAGAAGGTCGGAAATCTCCACGCTTTCGGCGCTCTTCCTTCATTCCTACTGCCATTCTCCTCTGTGGCACAAGGAAATAGGAGTAGTCCGATGAAACGATTGGTCTCATTCATAGCATGTGCGGCAATCGCGGGCGTTGCGTCGGCCAAGGTGGACTTGACCACGCTGCCCTCGCGGGACACCGTGCAACTGACGATCTACAACTCCGCGGACATGACGCTCGTCCGCGAGAGCCGGGCACTGACCCTCAAGCAGGGGACCAATGCCCTGCAGTTCTCCTGGGAGAATACGCTGATCGATCCGACGAGCCTGGAGATGCTGGCGAAGGCCCAGGCGGACAAGATCGACATCGCGGAGCTGGTGTACCCGCCGCGAGTGAAGAACCTGGGCCTCTGGAACGTCCGGAGCGAAGTCAGCGGCCCGGTCCCCGTCGAGATCACGTATCTGACCAGCGGCCTGACCTGGCGGGCTTTCTACATGGGCACTCTCGCGAAGGACGAGAAGACCATGCGCCTGGAGGGTTACGTCCGCGTCACGAACAACAGCGGCGAGGACTACGAGAACGCCCAGACCCGCCTGATCGTCGGCAAGGTCCACATCCTCGACCAGATCGCCGACCTGGCCCGGCGTGAGTATCCCTATGGCCGGCCGGATGAGCAGCGTCCGGTTCCGACGGCTATGCCGGCTCCGATGATGAGGGCCGCAGGGCGGCGGGCGCTGAGCGAGACGACTTTGGGGGTGGCCGCCAAGCCCAAGGAGATCGTGAAGGAAGGCTTGAGCGAGTACTTCCTCTACACGATCGGAGGGACCGAGACGATCCCGACGGGCTGGTCGAAGCGCCTGGCGAGTTTCGACGTCGAGGGCGTGCCCGTCGTGAATCTGTACAAGTACGAAGAAGAGCGGTACGGCCCCCGCGTCGTGCGGTTCCTGAGCTTCAAGAACGACCAGGAGCACAAGCTGGGCCAGACCCCGATCCCCGACGGCCAGCTCAAGGTGTATCGGTCGGTCGATGACGCCAAGCACCTGTCCTACGAGGGCCAGTCCTCCTTCAAGTACATCCCCGTGAACGACGAGGTGGAACTGAATCTGGGGGCGGTTGCCGACGTGGTCGTCGAGCCCAGGCTCATGGAGACGAAGACGGAGAACTACCGCTTCGACACGAGAGGCAACGTCAACGGCTGGGACGAAGTCCAGGTCTTCCGCGTGGAGGTCCGCAATACCCGCGACGTGCCCGCCAGGATCGAGATCAAACGCAACTTCAGCGTGCCGCAGTGGGACCTGAAGCGAGCCGGCGACGAGGCCGCCTTCGAGAAGGTCGATCTGGACACGGTCAAGTTCACGCTCCAAATGCCGCCGCAGTCGAAGAAGACGTTCGAGTACACGCTGACGACCTACCAGGGCGCCCGCGCCGAGGATTGGAGCAGACGGAACCGATGATTTGGATTCCAAAGAACCGTGAAGCGACTCAGGATGACAAGAGAGACCGAGGTCTTCTGTTGGGAGCTACGATGAAACGGTTTCACACAGTGTTCATGATTGCGCTGTTCGCCACCGCGGCCCAGGCCAAGGTCGATCTGGTCACGCTGCCGGCTCGCAACGCGGTGCAGCTCACGATCTACAATTCCGCGGACATGACGCTCGTGCGGGACAGCCGGGCGCTGACCCTCAAGGAAGGGGAGAATGCCCTGCAATTCTCGTGGGAGAACACGCTGATTGACCCGACGAGCCTGGAGATGCTGCCCAAGGCCCAGGCCGACAAGATCGATATCGCCGAGCTGACGTATCCGGCCCGCGTGAAGAACGTGGGCCTGTGGGACGTCCGCAGTCGGACGAGCGGCAAGGTCCCCGTCGAGATCACGTATCTGACGAGCGGCCTGGCCTGGCGGGCCTTCTACATGGGAACGCTCTCCTCGGACGAGAAGACCATGCGACTGGAGGGCTACGTCCGCGTCACGAACAACAGCGGCGAGGACTACGAAGACGCCCAGGTCCGCCTGATTGTCGGCAAGGTCCACATCCTCGACCAGATCGCCCAACTGGCCCAACGCGAGTATCCTTATGGCCGACCGGTGGGAGCGGAAGACGAGAGTCGATTGCGGGGCATCCGGCCCAAGAGGGAAATGGAGAAACTGCAGTTCATGTTCGATGCGGTTGCTCCTCAGACGCCGGCGGCGACGGGTCTCGAAGCACCCAAGGAGATCGTCAAGGAAGGGCTCAGCGAATACTTTCTGTATACCATCGAGGGGACCGAGACGATTCCGAACGGTTGGTCGAAGCGGCTGTTGAGCTTCGACGTGGACGAGGTCCCGGTCGTCAATCTGTACAAGTATGAAGAGGAGCGATACGGCGAGGCGGTCGAGCGGTTCCTGAGCTTCACCAACGACGAGGAGCACAAGCTCGGCGCTACGCCCATCCCGGACGGCACGCTCACCGCCTACCGCAGGGCCGACACGCAGGGACATCTGTCTTACGAGGGACAGTCCTCGTTCAAGTACATCCCCGTGGGCGAGGAGGCGGAGCTGGACCTTGGGCCGGTCGAGAACATCGTGGTAGAGCCCGTGCTGATGGAGACTCGCACGGAGAACTTCCGCTTCGATGGGGATCGGGATGTCGCGGGCTGGGACGAGATTCAGACGTTCGAGGTCAAAGTCAAGAACACGCGGGACGTGCCGGTGAAGATCGAGATTCGCCGGAACTTCGAGACGCAGTACTGGACGATGAAACAGGCCGGACAGATCGACGGGTTTGAGAAGGTGGACCTGGATACGGTCGAATTCACTGTGCTCCTGCAACCGCGGTCGGAGCGGGCATTCCAGTACACGCTGACCACCTACCAGGGCACGCGAACCGAGGACTGGGACCGCCTGTCCCGGTAGGCTCGCGTGGTACGCACCCTATAGGCGCCGCTCCCGGTTCGTAGTGACGCCGTGAGGCGTTTCACGCTGGCACAGGCGTGGGGTAGACAAGATGGTGTATGGTACGCACCCTACCGCGCCGTTCACGTTAGAAGGGGGAGCGCAGGAGGATAGGGTTTGGAGTTCCGCCTTCAGGCGGCTCAAGACCGCGTAAACGCGGAACTCCGAACGGGCCCAATGTCGCCCCATCGCCCCCCATTTCAGAACGGCTGGCGCACTGCGGCTGACGGGTGGATACTCACAGCCGGCTCAGTTCTGCGATGGCTCTTGCAAGCCGGTTTCGGTGCTCCTCGACGGGAGCCGGGTCCTTCGTGAAGGTGGTCATGGTGGTCGTGACGCTGGCCGGCACTTCGAGCATCGCGGCGTAGCGCTCTTTCTGCTCGGCGCTGAGCCTGGTGCCCTGGGCCTCGACCAGGCGCTTCAGGATCACGAAGTACTCGTAGTCCTCGATGCCGTCGCGGAGCATCTCCCAGCGGATGCTGTCCACTGGGCCCTCCAGCACCGGCGCGCCGGGGTGGGCATCGGCCGCTGCGACCGGCGGGTAGACGAATCGACCGTCGCCGTTGCCCCAGGGGCGCTTCGCGCCAGCGGGCGTGCTGTACCCCGAAGTCCAGCCCATCGGATCTTCGTAGGGGTTCTGCGGACGGTCCGCCTCGGGATAGGCCGCGGAGCTGGTCCAGTAGTTCGTCTGCCAGACGAGGATGCCGTCGATCTTCCGTTGCCACGTCTGCCAGAGCCAGACCCGAAGCTCGGTCCCTGGATGATCGATGAAAAGGGTACAATAGGGAGTTTTGGGACCAGTGCACACATACCACCAAAACTTCTCGCCGTGCTGGCGTCGCTGTTCCGCGAGGTCGGGATTGAAGTGGTCGGAGATCGGGCACCAGATGTTCGGGCCGCCGAGCAACGCGGGCTCCACCTGCTCGGTGAGCATTCGGTTGATGTCGGGGGCGGCGGCCTTGAGCTTGGCGAAGCCGTTGTTGACGAAGGCGTAGTCCTTCGGGTCGGGCTCGTCGAACCAGTAGACGAACGCCTTGTCGAGCCAGCCCTTGGCCCGCAGGTGTTCCTGGATCTGTGTGCAGTAGCTGGTGAAGAGGGCCTTGTAGTGCGGCGTGCTCTCCTCGAAGCCCAGCAGTTCGGGCGCGGACCTCGAATGGAAGGTTCCGCCGCCCAGGCCGGGGATGCCCAGCCGGAAGGAGTTGAAGCCATAGTGGTCGATGGCCCGTTCCATGGCCTTGTCCCACGCCGTGAAGTCGAACTTCACCTGGAGCTTGTCCCGCTCGACCGGCGGCAGTTCCGGCGGCTCGAACCCGCCCGTCTCGATGAGTTCCTTGCCCGTGCCCGCGTCGGTCAGCGAGACGCCGTCGAACCAGACGAGGCCCGTCCTTTCGCCGTCGTCCGTCCAGGCGGTGGCCCGCAGATGAAGCTGGACCGACCGCGCGCCCTGCGGGAACCCTTTGATGACGCGGTCGAACTCCTGCCACTGCCCGCTGCCGTCGAGGGCCATATCGTTGTTGCCGCCGGAGATCCACTTGCCGCCCGCGTCGAAGTGGTTCAGCGTGACCAACAGCGTGTGGTCGGGCGCCGCGGTGCGATACCACAGCCGCAGACGCAGACCGCCCTCCGGGATCGCCACGAGCGGCTCATACGTCGCGGTCACGGTCTCGTCCGCCCGGTCGTCGAAGACCAGCAGGGCCCGCTCGCCGCTGTGGACCTCATTCTTGACGATCCGTCCGCCGTGCCACTTCGGCTTGGGCGGCCGGATGTCGGGCCACGTCACCCCAATCGCGTCCAGCGGCGCGAGGTCGTACGTCGAGATGTGATGGCTGCTGAAGTTCGCCCAGTACTTCTCCAGGACCTGACGCTTCTGCTGCGGATCGGTGACGCCCTGATAGTGATAGGCCAGGTCGTCGCTGAATCCGAACGCGGTCACGCACGTCATCCGCTTGGGCAGCTCGAAATCATAGACCTCGACCTTCAGCGGCGCTGCGATCTGGAATCCCTCGCCCGCCAGATCGATCCGGCCCTCGTACACGCCCGCCTTCGCGTTTTGTGGGACGTGGACGCGAACCCAGAACGGCTGATTCTTCCCCGCCTCCAGGTTCATCGGCTTGTCCATCGGCGGCAGGGGGTCGGGCCAATAGCCCGCTACGGCGCTCTTGTCCGTCGGCTGCGTCACGTGGATGTAGCGGACCTCCAGGACTTCGACGCTCGTCGCAGGGATCGTCGCTCCGCCAGAACCGCTCAACGCCCCCGGCGTGATGGTGACTCTCTGGATCGCGGCCTTCGGTTTCAGCACCAACTGCGCCGCTTCGGCCTCGTTCCTCGCCGCCCGAATGACGACGGCCTCGCCCTTGTCTTGTGGCAGGGGACAATCGCGTCCGATCTTCCATCCGGAAGACGCCCACCAGACCGCGACCTGCTCGCTCGACCCCGGCAGCAGCTCGCCGCGAGTCGCATTCAGATACTCCTCGCCCCACGCGCAGCCAACAAATCCGCCCACCACAACAGCCGCACACAACAGACGTGTCCACATCTTCAGACCCTCTCAAAAGACACTCACGCAATCGGTTGCTCGGATTGTCGGCCCAGAGTCGCGGCGCGTCAAGGGGATTGCTGCTTTTGACGCTCGCCGTATCTGTGCGATCTTTCGGGTGTCACGGCCCCTCCGATCCGGATCTGTCCTGTGCACAGTCCGTCTGTAGTGACGCCGTAAGGCGTTATCCTCTGCGCTTTGGATGATATGCTCTTATGGGCACACTGCAAGCCGCTCGGTCCAATTTGCATGCAATTGCCCTGGGGTCTTCCGGCGTTTCTGTTGTCCCCTCCTATGGGCTGTGCTATCATCCTCGCTTCGACCGCGATAGAGTCCGTATTCGTGAGGTTTCAGTGTGGGGTTCTATGACTGCTTCCAGGAAACACCGATTGATCGAGATCGAGTGGCCGACGTTTGGCGAATGCCCGCCGCCGGCACGAGCGGGCGTTGTCGAGCTTCAGTCGCGAATCGATGCGGCTATCGAGGCCATGGACAAGCTCGGACTGACGCACCTGGTCGTCTACGGCGACCGCGAGCACTTCGCCAATATGGCCTGGTTCACCGGCTTCGATCCGCGTTTCGAGGAGGCCCTGTTCGTCCTCGGCGGTCAGAGAGACCCGCTGCTCGTCGTGGGCAACGAGTGCGAGGGGTACCTGCCCGTCAGTCCACTGTTCACCGCGAGCAGATTGCGGAGCGAACGGTTCCAGTCCTTCTCACTGCTGAATCAGCCGCGAGGCAACAGCCGGCTCCTGAAGGACATCTTCGCGGACGAAGGGATCGAGCCGGGCGCGAAGGTCGGATGCGTGGGCTGGAAGTACTTCGCCGATTCTGAACACCCCGACGGCAAGCACGCCCTCGACCTGCCTTCCTACATTGCGGATACGCTCCGCGACCTGGCGGGTCGGGACAACGTGACGAACGCCAACGCCATGCTGATGCACCCAGGCACGGGTCTGCGGACTTTCTGTTCGCCTGCGGAGATCGCCTATTTCGAGCACACCAACGTCCTTGCGTCCGAGGGCATGAGATGCATGCTCTTCGGCCTACGGGAGGGGATGACCGACTGCGAGCTGGCCCAACGGGCCCACTACAACGGCGTGCCCCAGGGCTGTCACATGACGCTCGCCACCGGCGATCTGCCCGGCTTGTCGGGTCCCGTCGGCGCGACCATCCGAAAGGGGACGCCCCTTTCGACGAACCTCTGCTACTGGGGCAGCAACATCTGTCGCGCCGGTTGGGTCGCGTCGTCGGCCCGCGAGCTGCCCGCCAACGCGAGGGACTACGTCGAGCAGTTCGCTGGTCTCTATTTCGAGGTGATGAGCGAATGGTTCGACCTGCTGCGGATCGGCACGCCGGGAGGCGAACTGGCCCGCTTGATTGCAGAGAGATTGCCTTTCGAGAAGTTCGGCATCTTCCTGAACCCTGGGCACCTCATCCACCTCGACGAATGGCTCAGCTCGCCGATCTATCCCGGCTCGGATATCCCGCTCCATTCAGGCATGGCGATGCAGGTCGATGTGATCCCTTCCTCGCCCATCTACTCGTCCACCCGAATGGAAGACGGCGTGGTGATCGCCGATGAGACCCTGCGTGCCGAGATCCAGCAGGAGTTCCCCGACTGCTTCGCCCGCTGTATGAAACGTCGGGACTTCATGGCAAATGTGCTGGGTATCCCGCTGCCCGAGGAGATCCTGCCTTTGTCCAACATCCCGGCCATCGTGCCCCCGTTCTTCCTGAAGCCGGGCACGATCCTGGCGATGGAACCATGAGGAGGGATGGTGCGTGATACGCACCCTACGAAAGAGCCGCGAGAATCTTGACTCCTCTCGTCCCGTTGTGCTATCCTCCTCTCGTCGTGGGGAGGGGATTGGGGTTGTTGGAAGTGCCCGAGAGAAAGGATGGCCGCCATGAGCGACAAGACCATCGCGTCGATCTTCCCGTCCAGTGAGACGATTCCCGAGCAGCACCGCATCGCAACCGCCATCGAACAGCGGGAGTATCTGTGCAATGGCGAGATTCGCACCTGGGCCGGGGCGCAGCAGGATGTCCTGTCCCCGATCTGCGAGTCGGCCGACGGCGCCTGTCGGCAAAAGCGGATCGGCAGCTACCCGTTGCTTGGAGCCGAGCAGGCTCTGGAGGCGCTCGACGCGGCCTGCAAAGCCTACGACCACGGGCGGGGCGCCTGGCCCACCATGTCCGTCGAGGAGCGGATCAGGCACGTCGAAGGCTTCGCCTATCGAATGAAGGAGCGGCGGGACGAGGTGGTCAAGCTCCTGATGTGGGAGATCGGCAAGACGCTGCCCGATGCCCAGAAGGAGTTCGACCGGACCGTGGACTACATCCGCGACACGATCGGAGCGCTCAAGGACCTGGATCGCGTGTCGTCGCGGTTCGTCATCGAGCAGGGGGTGATCGGGCAGATCCGCCGGGCGCCGCTGGGCGTCGTGCTCTGCATGGGCCCGTTCAACTACCCGCTGAACGAGACCTTCACCACGCTGATCCCGGCCCTCATCATGGGCAACACGGTGATCTTCAAGCCGCCCAAGATGGGCGTGCTCCTGCACCGGCCGCTCCTGGAGGCGTTCCGCGACTCGTTCCCTGCGGGCGTCGTGAACACGGTCTATGGGCAGGGTCAGAAGGTGATCCAGCCCTTGATGGAGTCGGGCCGGATCGACGTGCTGGCCTTCATCGGCTCCAGCCGGGTGGCGGACATCCTCAAGAAGCAGCACCCCAAGCCGCACCGGCTCCGCTGCGTGCTGGGTTTGGAGGCCAAGAACGCTGGCATCGTCCTGAAGGACGCGGACCTCGACCTCGCGGTCAAGGAGTGTGTGCTGGGGTCGCTCTCCTACAATGGCCAGCGATGCACCGCCCTGAAGATCTTGTTCGTCCACGAGGCGATCATTGACCAGTTCCTGCCCAAGTTCGCGGAGGCAGTCGGCAAGCTCAAGGGCGGGATGCCCTGGGAGCCGGGAGTCCAGATCACACCGCTGCCCGAGCCCGACAAGACGAAGTACCTGCAAGACCTCATCGCCGACGCCCAGGCCAAAGGCGCGAAGGTGGTCAACGTAGGCGGTGGCGCAGCGAGCGGGACCTTCATGTCGCCAGCGGTGGTCTACCCGGTCCGGCCGGGAATGAGGCTCTACGTCGAGGAGCAGTTCGGACCCGTGGTCCCCATCGCGACATTCAAAGACATCGAGGAGCCGATGAACTATGTGATCGACTCGAACTACGGCCAGCAGGTGAGCCTCTTCGGCAGCGACGCGGCTGTCATCGCCGACCTCGTCGATCCGTTAGTCAACCAGGTCTGCCGGGTGAATATCAACAGCCAGTGCCAGCGGGGTCCCGACACCTTCCCCTTCACAGGCCGCAAGGACTCCGCGGAAAACACGCTCTCCGTCTCTGACGCCCTGAAAGTCTTCACAATCCGGACCCTGGTAGCCGCCAAAGAAACCGACCTCAACAAACAACTCATCAAGTCGATCGTGACCGACCGGTCCTCCCGCTTCCTCTCGACCGACTTCATCCTGTAGAACCGTTCCTGCGATACGACGGGAGGGGGGCAGCTACGGGACTTGGCGTGGTCGCCGCGAGGAAAACACCCGTCGTCTCGGCAAACACATTGACTCTTCCCGCTCCTGTGTGTTACTCTATCGGCCGACAGCGAAAGGGGACCGGATGATGGGAGCGCAGCAGACAGATTGTCTGAAAAGCATACGGACGATGCGGCCGGTCGCTCCGGCGACAGTTGGAGAATCCGCCATGCCTTATGCGCGAAGGCGGGATGAACCGCGAGGCAGATCACCCCCGATGGTTATCGACGCGACCTCCAGTGGCGGCTCGGAACAAGAATACGCTGCAGCGAGAAAGGAACGGACTACTATGAGCTTACGTTCGAAGTATGCCAAACAGGTGCGTAATACGTTTGGAGGCGGCTATCACGCCGCATGGTATCCAGATACACCACATGCGATCGGGGCTTACGGCAGAATGGACGATGACGTATTTGTCTCTTATGGCAATGTCTCAGAACTTGGCGTCAAGTATGACATCAATCGGGACACCATCCCTTCTGCCCTGGAAGTCAGCGCCAGCAACGGGGTTGCCATTGCAACGAAGTTCAAGGGGGAAACGAATGCGAAACTGCCGCACATTCCGGAGGCCTCAGCGGGTCTGGGGATTGAGTTCAAGTCAGAGGGGTCCTTCATCATATCGGCAGGCGAGGTATACGAGGATCGCATTGCCAACCCGGGAGCGTTGGAGACGCAGTTGAGACGCCTTCGCGAACAAGGCCAGTGGGACTCCAGCTACAGGGTGGTTACCGGTGTTCTCCGGATGCCGGTGGCCAAGATCATAATCGCCCAGGCGAGCGACACCAAACTGGAGATCAGTCTTGAGGGGACGCTCACGCCATCAATCAAGGAATTGGGCAAGGTTGAAGTGAGCGCGAGTTTTCACTGGGAGAGCACGGCCACGATGAAGTACAATCCGGCTCGTGATGCGGTCCCGATCATTCAACTCCACAGACTGGTACCTGGTTTCCTGTTCTGGAAACCACGATTGCGCGTATTTGGCATGGAGCGAATCGCCGAACCGGGAGCCGAAGAAGTGTGGCAACTGGTTCCGGACGATGAAGTTGTGAGGGAACCGGAATAGCGCCCAATTGGAATGCCGACCGGTAACAACGGATGAGTCCGTTGGCGCCTCGGGAGTTGTCAAGGGTCTGCCACTCGTGGCCTGTGGAGCTGGGTCACTCTATTGGTACGCCAGGGCGACGGCGCCGAGGACGGCGAGGACGCCGCCGATGAGGGAGTGGAGGGTGGGGTGTTCGTGGTCCAGGAGCATCGTGAAGGGGATCACCACCAGCGGTGTCGTGGCTACGATGGACAGGACGATCCCGGTCGGGGCGACCGCGAGGGCCCATTGGTAAAAGGCGACGCCGATGGCCGGGCCGCAGAGGGCATTGGCGATCACCCAGGGCCAGGCTCGTCGCCAGGGATGGGGACCAGGGGCGGTTTCCTGCGGCGGGGCAGGGGACTTGTGCAAGCGATGGACCAGCAGGACGACGGCCGTCAGGAGCAGGCCGCCGATGATTCGCTGGTAGGCTGCGGTGCCTCCGTCGATGTGCTGGCCTGCTGCTCGGGCGACGTCGAAGGCCTTCCGCGTGAGGACCGCCCCGCCGGCCTGTCCGAGGGACGCGATGATGCCGAACAAGATCCCGATGAACCATGCGCGGGTGGGGACCGGGATCCGCTTGTCCGGCGCGAGGGCGGCGAACACGCCCACTAAGATGGTCGAGCTCCAGAAGATCTGGGAACCGGTCAGCGTGGTGCCCAGCCAGAGCCATTCCATGATCGCCCCCAAGGGGACGGCCAGGCACAGGCACAGCAGCACCGCCAGTCTCGGGCCGATGTAGTAGTACGCGCCGTACAGGGCCAGGTCGCCCATCCCGAAGCCGACGACCCCGCTGAGGAACAGCCAGGGCAACCCCACGCCGGAAAGGCCCTGGCCGAACAGGTGCGCCCAGAGGGCCAGCACGATCGTGGCCAGCACCAGCCGGCTGAGATTCGCGACGCTCGCGCCGAGCAGACGAGTGCTCCGGCCGGCACTGACCGCTGACATCGCCCACAGAATCGAGGTGATAATGGCCTGGATCATCCGTCAGTCGAAGTCCGTGGGCAACGCGGGATTGCGGTAGTGCTCGAACATGCGGGCGAGCTGGAAGGGGAGCGTCCGCGAGATGGAGAGTTCCCGCGGGATCTCGTTCTCCGCGAAGAGTTCGACGCCGGTGGTTTCGTGACTCTCGGTGGGCGAGCCGCCCGTGATCTCGCAGAGGAAGAACAGCTTGTAGATGTGGAAGGGCATGAAGGGCTCGTGCGGGTGCCTGCTTCGGTCCCAGACCGCGGCGAGCTTCGTCACGCGGGCCTCGAAGCCCGATTCCTCGAAGACCTCGCGGACCACCGCCTCCGAGGGAGATTGGCAGGGGTCCGCCCAGCCTCCCGGCAGGGTCCATCTGCCGTCGTCGAGCTTCTCGCGGACCAGGAGGATCTTGCCCTCGCGGAAGGCGGCGCCGCGGACATCCACCTTGGGCGTTTCGTAGCCTTTCTCGCGTGGGAACAGTTCCAGGAACGTCTTGACGTCGAGGTCGAAGCCGACCGCCATCATCTCCGCCGCGATCTGTCGGATGTGCTCGTATCGCTCGATCTCGTAGGCATTGTCGGAATAGGTCAGACCGTTCTGAGCCAACGCGGCCAGTTGTTTCGCCCACTTGAGCCAGTTCGGTTCCATTCTCACGAGTCCTTCGGAGTCCTTGTCTTCGTTGTCCGACGGCGTCTGCGCCGGTGTCGCGTCTGTTACCGGGGCCTTGGCCGCGGCCTTAATAGGGTGACAGATTCCGATCTGCAATGCAACGGGGTTTGTCTCGGAAAATGGAGGATCTGCGTTGGACGGACGCTGCGCCCGTCGCTACGATACAGGGCTTGGAACGGAAATCAACGGTTCTTGGAAAAAGGCGGGTACGGATTATGAGAAGACATCTGTTGATCGTGGGATTGCTGCTGATGACCGTGATGGGGACCGGGTGCATCGTGGTCCATGTGGAGAAGGACCGCTCCTGCAAACCGGCGTCGGTCGAACCCGTGGAGACGACGGTGCAGGAGATCGACGCCGTCGGGAGGCTCGGCTTCGAGAACGACCGCCATCATGCCTACAGGCGTATCGCGAGCCGACCGGGCCTGAGCGACGCCGTGCAGATTCACTTGATCGAAGCGGTGTTCTCGAACCTGGGCTTCGAGAACGACAAGACGGACGTCTTGCTGACCCTGGTGGGCAATCCGTGCTTCAGTCCCGCCGCGGAGGCCGTGCTCCTGGAGCGGATAGACCGGCTCGGATTCGAGAACGACAAGCAGAGAATCCTTAAGGCGATCGACAAGAGAAAGGCCTGAAGATCGATCTCGCCGATCTGCATGCTGTTGGGCCTGGAGGGCGTCCGAACCGTCGGGAACAGGACCTGATGGTGCTTGCAGGCGACGGTGCCCCGACCCTGTCACTCCTGCACTGCAACGGCGCGGCAACTTGTTTTCCTGACAAGCACTTCGGACAGGACACGCAGATTGCCCCCGAACCATAGGAATCGGAACGTCAACTACAATCCATGGCAGGCACGCCCGAAGCGGTCGTGCGAGGGGAGTTTTTCGCATTGCGGCCTCCGGCGTGAACGCGAGCGAAGCGCTCGGTTGCAGGTTTGGCGCAGCACGGCGGATGTTGCTGTCCCCCTTACCGCTGGTGGCTCCCACGCGTCAAACTCCCGCCGCACCGTGGCGGATTCCGGATCGGTCCGTCCCTTCCTCTGTATCAAGCACTTGGGTTGCGGCCGAAGGCTGCTCCAAGCCGGGAAGGAATCCACGAGTCATGGTATGCGGCGCATCCCCGGAACTGGATTCCCGCGTTCGCGGGAATGACAACCCGGGGTCTCTACGAACCCCTATCGCACGCGCGCAACTGCGGACATGTCCCCCGCGGGCCGGGCGTCTGTTTTCCGTTTTGCCTTTTCGTTGGCTCCTCCCTACAATGCTGCCAGGAATTGGTACTTCGTGGTGCCTGGTCGGACGATGGAGATTGCGGAATGGTTTGTAAGAGCGTGGTTTCAACTATTCGTGTCGGTTTGGGGGTCATTCTCGTGCTCGCTGCTGCGGCGGCGCCGGCCGAGACGGTCGATCTGGTGGTTCTGGACCGGCCCCTTCATGGCGGACGCATCAGCCCGATGCTCTATGGCGGCTTCATCGAGCTGCTCGACGACGTGGTCCCCGGCATGTGGGCCGAAATGCTGGGCAACCGCGATTTCGAGGGCGTCCTCCCTACCGCCAACTGGGCCTATCACCTGGGCGTCCTGAACCTGTGCGATCGCGATTGGGACCGGAATGGTACGTGGGATTGTAGCGCGGAGGCCCCCTGGAGCGGCGAGCGGTCGGCGAAACTGACGGCTGCGAAGGGTCGGCCGGGATTGTTGACTCAGAGCGGCCTGGCCGTGACAAAGGGAATGACCTACCTGTTCTCCGGCTACTTCCGCGGCGGGAGCGCCCGTTGGGAGGTGTCGATCCGCCTGAAAGCCCTGCTTCCCGATGGGCAGTGGATGTCACTCGGTTCCGCGTCGCTCGGACCGATCGGCGGGGAGTGGGCGAAGACCTGCGCCACGTTGGCATGCACGGGGACCACGGACCGGGCGGTTCTCGATATCGAAGCGGCCGGCGAGGGCAATCTGTGGATGGACAAGCTCTCGCTGATGCCCGCGGACAACGTCGACGGGTGGCGCCGGGACGTCGTCGAGGCGACGAAGCGACTGCGCCCGCCCGTCCTTCGCTGGGGCGGTTCCACCATCGATCCCGGCGCCTACAAGTGGAAGGAGCAGGTCGGCGACCGGGACCGGCGTCCGACGTTCCTGACCCAGCCGTGGGGACGCCGGGACCCGGGCGACGTTGGTGTCGAGGAATTTGTTCGGTTCTGCCGAGCGGTGGGCAGCGAGCCGCTCGTCTGCGTCAGCTTTGCCGATGGGCCCGAGAGCGCCGGCGAACTGGTCGAGTACTGCAACGGAGCAGCGGACACGCGATGGGGGAAGACGCGGGTCCGGAACGGCCATCCGGAACCCTATGACGTCAAGTACTGGCAGCTCGGCAATGAGGTCGGCAGCAATGAAGTGATCGGCCAGATCGCCGATTTCTGCCAGGCAATCCACAAGGCCGATCCGAAAGCGACGATCTTCACCTCCTTCCCGAGCGCCGGCCTGCTCGACCGGGTCGGCGATTCCATCAGCTACTTGTGCCCGCACTACTACACGTCGGATCTTGCGTGGGTCGAGTCCGACATTCGCGGCCTGCGGAACGTCATCCGCGGTTCCCGTTATCGCGACACGGCCCGTCTGGCGGTGACGGAATGGAACATCAACGCGGGCAACTGGGGCCTCGGTCGCGGCAAGCTCTATACGCTCGATTGCGCCTTGTTCGAAGCGAGGTTCCTCAATCTGCTTCACCGCAACAGCGACGTTGTGACCCTCGCCTGCCGCTCGAACCTGACCAACAGCTTCTGCGGCGGTACGATCCAGACGAACGCCGCGGGCCTGTACAAGATCCCTGCCTATCACGTCATGAAACTGTTCCGCGACCACACCCGCCCGGTGCCGCTGACGATTGGCGAGCTGCCGGGCTGGCTGAGCGTCACCGCCTGTGCCTCGGACGATCACAAGCAGATCACGCTCTTTGTGGTGAACACGCGAACCGAGCCCGTCGAGGTCCAGGTTGACCTCTGCGACTTCGGGGAAGGCATGAAGATCCTCGCAGGCGAGGTGGTCGGCGACACGCAGGACCGCCGACAGATCGACGTCGCCAACGGCTGGGACCGCCCGGACCGGGTGAAGACGATGCCCCTGCGATTCCAGGGCAGAACCGCGACGGCGCCGGCGCTGTCCGTGGCTGCGGTGGACATCCAGTGATGGGCCGGGGTGTCCGCGGAGCATCAATATGGATATTGAAGGTTGCATTGCAGGGAATCGCCAGGTACAATTCACACTTCACCTGCGATTGCGTGGCGACCGCAGGCCCGTTGGTGGGAGATTCGTGACAAGGGCAGGAAACAGGAGGCCGCATATGAGCAGAGGCACAAAGTACTGGACAGGCGTGTTCGTCATAAGTGCTATCGTGTGTTTCGCCGTAGTGGGCTGCAAGAAGCAGGGGGGGCAGACGAACCAGCCCTCGCCCACACAAGGGACTGCAAGCCAGCCTGCGCCCGCTTCCGCTCCGACGGGCGAGCCGATCAAGCTTTCTTACAGCGTGTTCTTCCCGCCGACGCACATCCAAGCCGTCACGGCGACCGAATGGGCCCAGGAGGTCGAGAAGAGGACCAACGGGCGGGTGAAGATCACGATTTATGCCGGTGGGACGCTGACTCCCGCCCCGCAGTGCTACGAGGGAGTGGTCAACGGGGTCTCCGACATCGGGATGAGCTGCTTCGCCTATACGTTGGGCCGGTTCCCGCTGCTGGAAGGGTTGGACTTGCCTCTCGGATACCCGAACGGCACCGTGGCAACTCGAATTGCCACGGAGATGGTCGAGAAATACAAGCCCGAGGAGGTGGCCGGCGTTCACGTCCTGTACATTCACGCTCACGGACCTGGATTGTTAGCTTCGAAGAAGCCGGTCCGGACCCTGGCGGACATGAAGGGTCTGAAGATCCGCGCGACGGGTCTGTCGCAGAAGATCGTTACCGCCCTGGGGGGAACCCCCGTGGCGATGCCGCAGGGCGATACGTATGAAGCCCTGTCGAAGGGCGTCGTGGACGCGACTCTGTGCCCCATCGAGACCCTCAAGGGCTGGAAGCAGGGCGAGGTCGTCAGTTCCGTGACGGATGCGACCGCGGTCGGCTATACCACCGCCATGTTCGTCGTGATGAACAAGGGCAAGTGGGACAAGCTGCCTGCGGATATCCAGAAGACCATCACCGAGATCAACGCCGAATGGGTGGCCAAACACGGCAAGGCCTGGGATCAGGCGGATGTGGATGGTCGGACGTTCGTGACGAGCTTGCAGCCGGCGCGAGAGATGATTACGCTGTCGGCCGAGGAGCAGCAGCAGTGGAAGAAGGCTGTCGAGCCTGTGCTGGCCGCCTACGTCGAGGCCGCCAAGGCCAAAGGATTGCCCGGCGAACAGTTCCTCAAGGATGTCCAGGACCTGGTTGTGAAGTACTCTCAGACGGTGCAATAACTGATGCCGGCTCCCAACCAAACGCCTGCGGTCGGCGGCGCATACGCCTGCTACGTGTCCTTGCTGCGCCGGACCGTCTCGGCTCTCGGTATCGTAGCGGGAGTGGCCGTCGTGGCGATGATCGCGGTGACCTGCGTGGATGTCGGGGGCCGGTGGCTGTTCAGCCGGCCCATCAAGGGCGCGTATGACATCGTCGAGCTGCTCGGGGCCATCGTCATCGCCGGCGGGCTGCCCTACACCACCGGCTGCAAGGGCCACGTCGCCATCGAGTTCTTCTGGCAGAGGCTCTCACGCCGCGGGCGCATCCTCGTCGATACCGTCGCCCGCCTGATCACCGTTTCCATGTTCGCCTTTCTGACCTGGCGGTTCATCCACTACGGAGTCGAACTCCGCGCCAGCGGGCAGGGGACCCCGACGCTCGGCTGGCCCGTCTTCTGGCTGGCCTGGTGGCTGGCCCTGTGTACCGGCGTGATGGTCCTGGTTATCTTGTACCACCTGATGCACCCCGGGAAGGAGCTGATGAAGCCGTGACGAACGAACAGATCGGCATCGTGGGTTGCATCGCCTTGGTCGTGCTGCTGTGCAGCAGCATGCCGGTGGCGTTCGCCATGGCGGTCGTGGGGTTCGTGGGTTTTGCCTGTGTGGTGAACCCGCACGCGGCCGTGAGCATGATGACGATGGATTTGTACAACACCTTCGCCTCCTACAGTCTGACGGTGATCCCGCTGTTCGTGCTCATGGGCCAGATCGCGTTTCACGGCGGCATCAGCCGGCGTCTGTTCGATGCGGCGTACCACTGGCTGGGCCCGTTGCCGGGCGGGCTGGCGATGGCGACCGTCGGCGCCTGCACGGCCTTCGGCGCGATCTGCGGCTCCGGTCCCGCCACGTCGGCGACGATGGCCCTGGTGGCTCTGCCCGAGATGAAGCGATACAAGTACAGCATGGAGCTGGCCTGCGGGGCGGTCGCCTCCGGCGGGACCATCGGCATGATGATCCCGCCCAGCGTCGTCTTCATCGTCTACGCGATCATGACCGAGCAGTCGATCGGCAGTCTTTTCATCGCGGGGGTCCTGCCGGGGGTGGTGACGGCGCTGCTGTTTTGCACCGTGATCTACGTCCAGTGCAAACGCCGCCCGGACTATGGGCCGGCAGCGCCTTCGTCCTCATGGAAGGCCAAGGTGCTCTCTCTTCGCGGGGCCTGGGAGACGATGCTGCTGTTCCTGGCCGTCATGGGCGGCATGTTCATGGGGGTCTTCACGCCGACCGAGGGGGCCGCCATCGGGGCCGCCGGCACTCTCGCCATCACCGTCATTCGACGCAAGCTCGGTTTCCGCATGTTCGTGCAGTCGCTCAAGGAGACGCTGCGGACCTCGGTCATGGTGATGATCATCGTAGCCGGCGCGAAGGTCTTCGGGCACTTCCTGGCGGTGACGCAGATCCCGTTCGCGACCGCCAACTGGCTTGGCGGCTTGCCTCTGCCCGGCTGGGCGATCATGATCCTGATCACAGGCTTCTACCTCGTCGCGGGCTGTTTCGTGGACGCGCTGGCCCTGGTCCTGCTGACGATCCCGATCTTCTATCCGGTGGTGACGAACCTGGGCTTCGATCCGATCTGGTTCGGCGTGATGATCGTGCTCGTGACGCAGATGGGCACGATCACGCCGCCGGTGGGGGTCTGCGTTTACGTCGTCAGCGGGATCGAGCGGGACGTGCCCCTGGAGACGATCTTTCGCGGGGCTATCCCGTTCCTGATCGCCTTGGCCGTCGTGGCGATCCTGCTGATCCTGTTCCCGGGCATCGCCTTGGTCCTGCCGCGACTGGCGCATCCGTAGCATGGGCATCTTGCCCATGATTCTCCATCGCTTTGGAGCAAGGCCGCGTAAACGCGGAACTCCGAACAGGCGATCTTCTGGAGTTTGCCGGGATGGAGCGAGACGTTCCGGAATTCGATCCGCGTATAGGGACGCGTCTGCAGATTGAAGGCTGCTACGTCTTCCAGGGGCAGGTTGAAGTCCGGCGTGATCTGCGCGAAGCCGGCCGAGGTCCAGAGTCCGCCTGGATAGTCTGAGATGTGCTCGACGTCACGGAGTGGGTTACGCTGCCGATCATCGGACCACCATGTGCCTGCGATTCTATTGATTATCTGTGTCATTTGAGTCCCCTCCTCTTTTCTCGGGTTGTTCTTTGAGTGCTTCTTCCAGTGCCTGGCGCTGCTTGGGCGTCAGAGCGGGGTCGCTGAGCAGGAAGTGCATCAGCGGGCCGTAGGCGCCGTCGAATGCCTGGTTGACCAGAGTCTTCAGCGCGCTGCGGCGGGCATTCTCACGACTGAGGATCGGCTCGTACAGGCTGGTGTTCCCCTCCTTGTATTCTCGGACGGCGCCCTTCTCCACAAGCCTGGCCAGTAGCGTGCGGATCGTGGTGTACGCCCATTTGACCTCCGGGGGCAAACGTCCGGCGATCCCTCGCGCCGTCGCCGGGTGCTTCTCCCAGAGGCAATTCATGACCTGCCATTCCGCGTCTGTCAGTCGCATCGGTGTACCTCCTTACTACAACTATAGCACATTTTACTACAAACGTAGTAGGTCTCAAGTGTAAAAAAATGGAGAAACTAAGAAAGATAGCGAAGATTCCGCAATCACTTGTGGGCAAGAGCCTTACGTGCAACTGGCGAGCTGATTCCTTATGTCTTGCCGCTGGAAGATAAGAGCGCAACCATTTTGGCTCATCCGGTTTTCGCGTACTTCGGCGGTTCTTGGGGACCTGTCCCCAAACCCCTGAGATTTATCGCTTTGGGCCAATAGCATGGTATGGATAAGAGGGCGACGCCCCCTACCGGCGGAGTCGGCATACCCTGTGCAAGCGAGCACGAAGGGGGCTCAGCGGGGGTTCCCGTCGACCGATTGAGAAAGGCCCAAGACATCCGCGATGGCGTGTCGTGCCGCCTTCCCGCCATGCTATTGGCTGAAAGCGGAAAACCTCCCTTGCACGACCGCTTCGGGCGTGCCGGGATCACGAAAGCACGCGAAAACCGGATGAGCCCCATCTTCCACAAGCCTTGAGAATCGACCCTGTCATTCCTGCGTCAAGCAGGAATCCAGGAACCGCGGAATTATGCTTTTCAAGACGCCCGACGATCTGTATAATGCGCACGATAACCGGGTTCAGCATCAGCCGGGGGTACAAAGCCCCTCACGGCACGTGAACAGGGCAACGCCGCATCCTGTACTGCGTATGCGCGGTTGCCGGGTCACGGCTTCCCTGATACGTTCGCTCGAAGGAGTACGATGTACGCACAGACAATACGCAACGTGGCGATCATTGCACACGTCGATCACGGCAAGACGACGCTCGTCGATCAGCTTCTCTACCAGTCGGGCATGTTCCGCGACGAGGAACTGGAGAAGCTGGCCGGCGCCGAGCACAACCTGATTATGGATTCCAATCCGCTCGAACGCGAGCGCGGCATCACGATCCTGAGCAAGAACTGTGCGATCCAATACACCGACAAGACCGGTCAGGAATACAAGATCAATATCGTCGATACGCCGGGCCATGCCGATTTCGGCGGCGAGGTCGAGCGCGTCCTGAAGATGACCGACGGCGTCCTGCTCGTCGTCGACGCCTTCGACGGACCGATGCCCCAGACGCGGTTCGTCCTGAGCAAGGCCCTCGCCCACAATCTCAAGCCCATTCTCGTCGTCAACAAGGTGGATCGCCCGGACTCCCGTCCCGACGACGTGGTCAACGAGGTTTTCGATCTGTTCGTCGAGTTGGAGGCCTCCGACGACTCCCTGGATTTCCCGGTGATCTTCGCGTCCGCGAAGGAAGGGTGGGCGACGACGGATCTGTCTCGCCCGAACGGGAATCTCCAGCCGGTCTACGATGCGATCATCCATTCCATCCCGGCGCCGAAGGTCGATCCGGACAAGCCCCTCCAAATGCTGGTCACCTCGCTGGAGTACTCCGACTACGTGGGCCGTGTCGCGATCGGCAAGGTGTTCGCCGGACGAATGCTGCAGGGCCAGCCGGTGACCGTGATCGACAAGCAGGGCCGCCACACGCAGCAGAAAGTGGTCCAGTTGTACGAATACGAGCGTCTCAGCAAGAAACGAGCCGACGAGGTGGAAGCCGGGGACATCTGCGCCGTGGCCGGCCTGGATCCGGTGGACATCGGCGATACGGTCGCCTGCCCGGATCAGCCCAGCGCGCTGCCCATCGTGGCGATCGACGAGCCGACGATGAGCATGACTTTCCAGGTCAACAACGGCCCGTTCGCCGGCCAGGACGGCAAGTACGTCACGTCGCTGCAACTGCGGGACCGGCTGGACAAGGAGCTCCAGACGAACGTCGCCCTCCGCGTCGAGCCCGGACAGACCGCCGACGAGTTCATCGTCTCCGGCCGGGGACTGATGCACCTGGGCATCCTCCTGGAGAACATGCGCCGCGAGGGCTACGAGGTCTGCGTGGGCAAACCGCAGGTGATTGTCCGAATGAAGGACGGCGTAAAGCAGGAGCCCATTGAGCGGCTGGTCATTGAGTGCCCGGCGGATTGCCAGAGCGCCGTGATGAGCCTGATCGGCACCCGCCGCAGCGAAATGCTCAAGATGGACAGCAAGAGCGGCGCCAGCGATTACGTCCACATGGAGTTCATGATCCCGTCGCGCGGGCTCTTCGGCCTGAACGCCCGCATCCTGACCGCCACGCAGGGCCGGGCGATCATGCACCACACGTTCGAGCAGTACGAGCCGATGCGCGGCTCGATCCCCGACCGCCAGGCGGGCGTCATGATCGCCAGCGAGACGGGCACCGTCACCGCCTACGCGCTCGACGCCCTCTACGAACGGGGCTTCTTCTTCGTCCGTCCCGGCGACCGGGTCTACGAGGGCCAGGTCGTCGGCGAGCACTGCAAGGACAACGACATCGTCGTCAACGCGACGAAGGCCAAGCAGATGTCGAACATGCGAACGTCCGCGAAGGACGACGCCGCTCGTATCCGTCCGGCCCGTATCATGAGCCTGGAAGCCCACCTGGAGTACGTGCAGCACGACGAGCTGGTCGAAATCTGCCCGAGCTCGATCCGCCTGCGGAAACGCATGCTCCTGGAGGGCCAGCGCCGCCGGGCCGCGAGGCTGGGCGCCGACGCAGTCCTCAGACAGTAACGACAGCGCGTCCGGCGTACCCGCTGCGCTCGCAGACCCGACTACCTCAAACTCCCGCGTTCGACAGGTTTCGGCGCCACGCCTACTTCGGGAGTTCCGCGGCCACGTAGCCCGCGTCGGCCTGCGCCCCGGACGGGAGGCTGGCGGAGACCGCTGGGTCCAGATACCGGACGCCGGCTTGGCTCGCGACCTCGGAGTCGGAGTACAGGCTCGACCACGGATCGACGCTCACGTACGTCGGCGGCGTCAGCCACCCCGCGTGGGCGACCGTCGTTACGACCACCACGATCATCGTGATGGTCAGGACGGACATGACCAGCAGCGTGAACGCCGGGAGCACGGTGTCCAGCAGGCACCGCTTCAGCAACGTCCGGGAACCCTCCGCCCCCGGCTGTGACCCCGGCGGCCCATGCCCCGCCGCACTCGACGATTCGACAACGCTCTCGGTCATCCGGTTCATTCCCCCACCTCCGTCCACTCCCCCTACAGAAAGTATGCGCCATTTCCAAGCCCGTGGCGGCAAATTCTCGTGACCAGAACGAGTTTTATCCCCGGCGGATGCCTCTCCATCGGCTGCCGGTCCCTTCCGCAACAATCATATTGACTCCGCAGCGCAAGTCGGATAGACTCTTACTTATCGGACGGACTTGCCGTGCGTGCGGTTCGGGGCACCATCCACACCGTCCCAGCCGCGTCCGGACCCCAAGCGCCATGGAGCGCGTGGGCAACCCGGTCCAGCCACACGAGCGCGGCAAGCGGCATCACTCCAGCCGGGAATTGCGGCGCTCTTCGACATGAAGCTCAGGCCGTGAGTCCTGGGCAATCCGCAATTGAAGGGGTGAACGCATGAGAACGTCGATTTCGCTACTGCAATCCCTCGCGTTGGCGTTGTGGCTGATAGGAGACGCCGGCATTTGCGGTGCCAGTCCCGAGGACGTGACCATACAAGTCCAAGTCTTCGATGCTGAGACAGGCTGGGGGATACCCTATGCAAGCATAGACTGGTTAACGATTGAAGTCCCTATCGATGACCCTCGTGCAGGGGGATGGGGGCAGACGTCGTTTGCTGCATCCTATTCGTTCACGCCTTGGTATGGTTCGGGCTACACGTATGAGATAAAGGCTCATGCGCGCAACTACAGGGTGGGGAGATTCTATGTGACTCCAGGGCCAGGCCTATATCCATGCAGTCTGTCGCTGGATCCTGTCGACGGCACGCCCATTCTCGACGCCGGGCCCGGCCAGACGAGCACAGTGTCCGTTCTGCCCTTCTGTTCTGATCTGTTGTGGCTCAGGGTGTACGACTCGGATGTATATCACCTGCGAGACGTTTATGACCACACTACGGTAAGTGTGAGTAACCCCAGCAAGATCAGCGTGAAGCTATGGAAAGAAGGGTCACCTATTGAATGCTCCTGGCAGTACACGGTCAACAGCACAGGGACTTACTACGTCACATTTGAATACAAGGACGAGTATGGTGACGTCGGGTCCGACATTGTAGAGATCACGATCCAGAGTCTGACGGGCAATCAGTGTCCGGTGGTGAATGCGGGTCCGGACATCAGTACGACAGCCAACTTCCTGCCCTGGTCGCTTCGTCTGGAGGGCACGGCCTATGATCCGGACAATGGGCCGCTCCAGATTGCGGTGCCCTGGTGGGATGTGGTAAGCAGCATCCCTGTCGATTTCGACGACCCGACCGATCCCGACACGTCGGCGACGTTCAACGGCTATGGCAGCTATCTCCTCTCGCTGAACTTCAACGACGGGGAATGCCATGTTTCCGATATCGTGAGGGTCACGATCAACGAGAAAGGCGTGACGACGGTCCAAGGGGCCGTCACAGACGCGGTGACGGGTAATCCCATCCCTGACGCGTACGTCGCTCTGGTCGACGTGGACTTGGGGGACTCATTCGTCGACTACACGGATAGCACCGGGTTCTATTGCTTCGCCAGTCCTATCCAATTCGAGGATTGTGATGGAGTGGCCGTGATCGCTCTGCACTATATCAAGCAGGAGCAGTGGATCAGTGTTACGCCGGGCGTGGCGAACACTTACGACTTCGCAATGACGCCCACTGACGGCAAGCCGATCGTCTATGCGGGTCCGGATGCCACATACCAGCTTCCCTCGCCGCCCGGCGTTGTGCCGGTCGAATTGCATGGGTCTGTGGATGATCCGGATTGGGGGCCTGATTGGTGGAACACGCCGACGTGGACCAAGGTCAGCGGGCCGGGGACGGTGACTTTCACCGACTGGCCTACGTTCGTGTGGTTCAGCACGTACGGGGAGTACGTCCTGAAGCTGGAATACTCGGACGGGGAGTACACGGTCGCCGATACGGTGACGATCACGATCGAGCCGGCGCAGGGGGACAATGAGTGCCCGGAGGTGGACGCGGGTCCGGCGTCGATGACCGCGACGGTGAACGTGCCGCTGGCGTTGCAGGGTTCGGCGTCGGACCCGGACGACGGTCCGCAGGCGCTGACGATCGAGTGGAGTAAGACGAGCGGGCCGGGCACGGTGACCTTCCAGGACAAGGGCAATCCGACGACCACGGCCACGTTCGGCATGGTCGGCACGTACGTGCTGCGTTTGTGGTGCAACGACGGGGCGTGCGATGACTCGGACACGGTGAGCGTAGAGGTGACGGCGGGCGGCGGGTCCGGGACGATCCCCTGGATTCGGGCCGCCTATTGGGATACCCGCTATTCCACTTCCTGGGTGCACGGTTCTGCCATACGGGACGCGTTGCAGTCGGCCGGGTACGAAGTCCTCAATGCCGACCAGCTCGCCCTGTGGATGGATGCCCGCATCCTCGATGGCAAGCCCAGCGTGGTGGTGTTCTGCCAGGACCTGGCGCCCGATACGGTGTACGAGGCGGCCTCGTCGAGCTGTACGCTGCGGGAGTATCTGGACGCGGGGGGCAAGATCGTCTGGTACGGCGACATCCCGCTTTACTACCAGGGCCACAGCAATGGGATGCGGACGGAGTTCGGGACGGGCGGCTCGCTCGGCGCCCTGGGCTTCAACGCGGCCGGGGGCGTTTGGGACCGCGGGGAGCAGGTGACGCTGACGGAGGACGGGCGTAGCTGGGGCCTGACGCAGACGTGGGTCTCCACCCGTCCGGCGTCGGGTGCGAACCTGCGGGTGCTGGCCCGCGATTCGGCCGGGCAGGCGGCCGGCTGGGTGAAGCACTTCGTGTCCGGCGATGGGTACAGGGGCTTTGTGCGGTTCTCAGACAGCGGGGCGGTGCCCGGCGTCGCGGACGTTCGACGCGTGGCGGAATACCCCAATACGCCTGCTCTCGTAGCGCACTGGACACTGGACGGCGACGCGGCCGACAGTGCGGGGGGCCACGACGGCGCGCTGTACGGCAATCCTGTCTGGCTGCCGACCGGCGGCAAGATTGGGGGCGCGTTGAAGTTCGACGGGAAGGATGACTACGTCGATACGAAGTTTACACAGAACCTCGCGAAGTGGACGATCTGCTGCTGGGTGAGCAGTCCCGCGGCCCCGTCCAACAGCCCCGGCAGCGGTCCGATCCACCGGGAGCAGAACCTCCAGATCAACTGGAACCACAGCGACCCGAAGTTCCGCTCGGCGGCGGGCTTGAGCGTCGGGGGGACCTGGTATGCGGCGAGCTTCGGAACCCTG
>Ga0116144_10000063_pt1 | contig 136484 bp, 112 predicted proteins | sample AD_UKC035_MetaG_FD_89746 | JGI IMG/M metagenome (GOLD analysis project Ga0116144, IMG submission 89746) | Active sludge microbial communities of municipal wastewater-treating anaerobic digesters from USA - AD_UKC035_MetaG | ecosystem: Engineered > Bioreactor > Anaerobic > Digestate | place...
GGAGGCGACCGTGATCCGCGCCGCTTCATAGCCTGGGCGGCGCGCGCGCAGATTGAACAGGCTTTGGTTGCCGGCGTTTACGTGGAAATCTTCCGCCACCACCCCGTCCCCGCCCTGCAGGGCCTCGTGAGCATTGATTGCGGAATAAAGCTTGTAAGCAAGGTTGGTGGCACCGGGAGTGCCAGTGTGGTTGGTGACTGACACGCCGACCATTGCTCCATTTGTTTTCGTGAAGGTAAATTGAACCCAGGCACCCGGAGTGAGTGTCCCGGCCAGGAATGTGCAGGGCAGGACGCCAAAGGCATTACCAGTCAGAAAGGTCGCGCGGCTGGCCCGCAGAAACGTGGTCGGGGTCTGACCTGCCAGCGCGACGCTTCCGGCGGTCGTTTGCATCTCCTGATAATGGAAGTTGGTAACGATCGCGTTCCAAATCGTGCCGTTGGTGCTGAATTCGACCCGGTAGGGCTGCCGCGCGTGATCAATTCGGGCCAGTGTCGTTACGCCCACCGGGACGACGGACAGGTCCGGAAGTGGTGGATTCACCAGCTGCCCGCGGTAGAACCGATGCGCGTAATTCCGGTAGGCGGCATCCAGGAAATCAAGAGTCCCTCCGGACGGGTTGGTGGCCAGCGCGGTCCAATCAATCCCATTGGTCGAGGCGAAGAGGGCACTGGGCTGGCCAGGCTGGCTTTCCAGCCGCAGGGGCAGCCCCGCGCCGGCGAGGGGATCAGCAATCCAGAGGGCTGGCGGCTGGTTCGGCACCGGGCCGCGGACACGATAGAAACGGTGGGGGAAATTGGTATGGTCCGGGTCCTGGAACACAACTGAACCGCTGGTCGCGTTCGTGAAAACCGGCACCCAGTGCCGTAAATTGGTGGATGCCTGCACCACGTAGTGAAGGGCCGTCGGCGCGGCAATTCGCAACTGGAGCGCGCCACCGGAGCCACCCGGCTCCAATTTGAGTGTCGGCGGATGGGATTCTGACAGATACGCAACGCGAAAGAACATTTGAGTGGTGCTGAGGCCAAACGGACTCGTCACGTAAAAGGGAAACGATTGATGATTTGTGGCCGTTGATTGCAGCTCAATGCGGTCGCCGTGCGCGCCGGCCTGCACGTGGGTGGCGCCGGTGACCTCCCCGGAATTAATCAGTGCCGCCAAGTTTGAGGCGATCGAAGTCAGGGTGGCATTTGTGGGCACGGCGTAGTTCAGGGAATACCCGTTCAGGCCCAGGTAAAGCTGGTCGTTGGCGCGCGGAACGGCATGGGTCAGGGTGCGGAAATACTTGCCGTCAACGAACAGATCAATCTGTTGCAGGGGGCGCTGGGAATCGTGGGAAACAAAATTCAACGCGAGTTCGATGGTGCCGCTTAGTTCTGCGTTGGCGGGGGGGAAAGACCATGAACCGGAACCGGGCAACGCAAATGGGGCGGCCAAGGGTTCGGCCACGATCAATCCCAGGTAGGGGGCGCGCAAGCTTTGGTAATAACATTCGGCCAGACTGAAACCGCGGCGCTGATAGAAATAAACCATCGGGTCCGGAAATTTTCGTATGTCGGCGGATGGTTCCGCGACCGTGCCATAGCTTCCGGTTGCTCCGGCGGCGACAAACGCCAGCAAACTGGTTTGGCTGTTTGGACCGAAGATAATTCCACCGAATGAAGTCAGGCTGTCACCAATGGCGCCTGGATTGAACATGCCAGGCGGCAGCGTGAAATTGGCGAGACCCGTGGCGTAGCCCAGCAACCCGCTCAGCCCGGCCGTGGAGTCGGAATTAATCCGGGAAAATTCCGCGCTGCCCGCCAGGCGGGCATTCAAGATGACATCGTCAAATCGTGAATACCGGATGTTCCGGACCGGATCGCTGCTTTTGACCAGCAGCACCGGCGCGGCGGGCTGGGTGCCATCCGAGGCCACGCCTTGATCCACCAACGTCTTGGCCTCCTCCAGCGTGTGCGCCGTCAACATCGTGGTCAAGAATGCCGGCTGGGTGTCGTGGCGGGGTTGGGCGGGCCGGAATTCAGCTTCGCTGCCGGCGTAACTATTCGTGACGCCGCCTTCTCCCGCGAGCGCTGCTTCACGCAATCCATAAAACAGCGCCGCGGTGGTGGAATTTTCAGTTCCGCCGATGGTGGTGGTCCGAAACGGGATGTCCATGGATAAAACGACGTAATCAATTTGATTGGTCAAACCTCGGGTGACCAGGGCATCAAGGAGCGGGACGAGCAGGTGGTTGGTGAAGTCCGTGGCCGTCCAGGCAGTATTACCGTTGGGCCAGGTTATTCGCACCAGATGCTCTGCGGGCAGCCCGCGCTGTTCGCAGAAGTAATTGGCCAGGAGACAAGAATTGGAACTCGCCTGGTTGGCCACCACCAACACGTTCAATCCGGAGCCTCCCGCCTGTACGCTGATAGGGCAGCTCAATCCCCACAAAAACCAACAGGCAAACATCGCTGCTTTTCGTGATGCTGATGGCACGGGCTTCACAACAAACGGCAGGTGGGATATGGCGTTGGTCCTGTCGCGATTATGTTAATAGCAAAAAAAGCCGACCCGTGAGGGCCGGCTTTGAAAGGCTGCCGAACTGGCTAATCAGTCGGATTGTCGCCGCTGCGAAACCGCCAAGGCCGCCACTCCGAGCAGGATCAGCGCCGCCGTAGTGGGCTCGGGGATCACCGGTGAAATCAACGTCTTGTCCTTCAGGATTTCCAAACTTTCACCCGCTTGCAGCACGTGATCCCATTGGAACGACCAGGTGACGTCTCCCGTGAGCGGCCCCCCATTGTCATTCAGGTTGTAACCCGGGATGCTTAAAAGCTTGTCCAAGGTGCCTCCCGTCCCGGCGAAACCAGCTTCCAAATGCGAGGATGAAGGGGAGATGATGCCTTCCTGAATCCCAAACGAAAGTTCGGTTTGTTTGACGCTGTCACTTCCCAAGAATACCACGGTGTCATCGCCCGAAGTGCCGGACAAATTAAAGTCCGAATACTGGAAGAAGTGAAAATTCAGGGGGCTGTCACTGACATTTTGCACGGAAATCGTTTCTTGAATGTCGGCACTGTCCTGCCCGGAACTGGTCAACACGTAGGTGACGGTGAGGGAGACCTGCGCGTTTGCGTAGTTCAACGCCAGGATGTTGGCCGCACTGCCCAACAAGGTTGAAGTGCTAATGGCATTGATGGGCGCAGCGTAGTCGGTATCACCGATTCGATAATAGAACCATTGCTTCTTCAAGTGCTCCTGCCCGCCGACAACCCACGAATACATGCCGGCACCGGAGTCGGCGTCAATCAGAGCTGTGGAGGCCCCATCCGTGAGAGTATAGTTGGACGTGGCGTGCGTTTCAGCAGTCAAAACCAAGGATGTCGCCACCAAGATCGCTGGCAGCAGACGCGCCCCGGTTAATGAAGTGGAGAGTTTAAGTTGCATATAATTTCGTTGAAACAGGTTGATGGTCTTTGTCTTCTGGTTTCCGTTAATCCGTTCTGAGTCCGGTTCTTAAATTGCGTTGCCTCTCCAGCGGCGCCCCAGCAATACCGCCATTCCCAGGAGAATCAGTGAACCTGAGGCAGGCTCTGGAACGATGCTGAACAGCTGGCTGATAACCAAGCTGTCACCGTTCTCGCCGGCCGCGGCCAGGGTCACGTCCCATTGAAAACTGAAGGTGGCATTCCCCGACGCCGTGGCGCTGTCGCCAAGAATCGTCGGGCTGCCATCCTGGAGGCTGCTCAGAGTTGAATTAAACAGAGTGGCGTCGAAATGGCTCACCGGCGCCGTGCTGGCGTTGACCGTCGCGATCACCGTGCTCGCCCCATCAGTCTGGGACACTTTGTATGGCTGACCCAGATTATCGAAACTGAACTGCGCCGTTTGTCCTCCCGGCGCACCCAGAAGATCGAAGTCCGAATACTGGAAAAGATGGAAATCCAGCGGCGAGTCGGAAAGGTTCTTTACGGTAATGCTCTGGCTCAATCCGGATTTGCCTGAACCCGCAGAACTTCCGGTGAGCTGGTACACCGTGCGCACGCTGAACAACGCGTTGCCGTAGGTGACATCCAAGAGACTCAACGCATTGGGAATCTGTGTGATCGACGCCACCGGAGTGCCGGAAATACCCAATAATGAAGATTCCGCCCCGGAACCGATTCGATAGAATAAACCCTGATAATTCAATGAGTTAACCCCATCAACAGTCCAGTTGACCAGCCCGACATCCGCACTGGTAACATTAATGTCCAAGGAGGAATTCCGGTGATTTAACGTGTAATCGCTTGCGTTGAGTTGCGAGCATGTGAATCCGACCATCAACGCACCTGCAAAAAAATGGGCGCAGCGCATAATTCTTAGGTTATTTCTTGTTTCTTCTGAGTCCGCGTTCTGGATTATTCCTAGTTTGGCAGTACACCACCAACAACTTCTCTCTTGGTTGTGCGTTGATTTAACCAGAGATAAGTGTGAAGTCAAGAATTTTTACACTCCCGCCCATATTTTTGACAGGAACAACACAACATCCTGTCTCTGAACGAGTTCAGTGGCTATTTTGATAATCCGCAAGGGTGTCGCTCCTTGTTGACGACGGGCTTGCGAGTCCTTTTGGTCATCTCCGAGCATCCGTCTGCCGGAAGACCGGTGGCCGGCGGCAAAGGAGCATGGGTTACCTTGCAGACGTTCCTATATTGTGCGCCAGGATCCGCCAACGGCTTTTTGATTTTCAATCGTGCCACAACACTTTATTTTCACCGTTCCGAGACAGCGCTGCTCGGAAGTGGCAAAGGATAATAGCAGGCCGTTTGTTCGATTTGAGCTCTGAGATGACTGAACCCGCCATCACCCCCGAGTTGGTTGCCCAGCACAACCTTACCCCGGAAGAATACGCCCATGCCCGGGAAATCTTGGGCCGCGTACCGACCTACACCGAGCTCGGCATCTTTTCCGTGATGTGGAGCGAGCATTGCAGCTACAAAAACACCCGGCCGCTGCTCAAAACCTTCCCCACCAAATCGCCCCGGATTCTTGTCGGTGCGGGTGAGGAGAACGCGGGCATCATTGATATCGGTGACGGCCTCGCCATCGCGTTCAAGATTGAGTCGCACAACCATCCGAGCGCCGTCGAGCCGTTTCAGGGCGCGGCCACCGGCGTCGGCGGCATCATCCGCGACATCTTCACGATGGGCGCCCGACCGGTCTGTGCGGCGAACTCGCTGCGCTTCGGCCCGATCACCAACGATCTGCCACCCCGTTCCGGGTTTCCCTCCGCAGACACAAATCCGGGTGAGGAGGGCCAGCCCTCCGCCGCCGAAGCCGCAAGCATCGCCACCAACCGCCGCCTCTTCGCCGGCGTGGTGAGCGGCATCGCGCATTACGGGAATTGCTTCGGCATTCCGACCCTCGCCGGCGAGGTTTATTTCGACAAAACCTACGCGGGCAATCCGCTCGTGAACGCGTTTTGTCTCGGCGTGCTGCGGCATGAACAGATCACGCGCGGCGCGGCCAGGGGCGTGGGCAATCCCGTGTTTTACGTCGGCCCGGCCACGGGGCGCGACGGTCTCGCGGGTGCGGCGTTTGCCTCGCAGGATTTGACCGAGGCATCCGCCGAACAACAGCGCGGCGCGGTGCAGGTGGGCGATCCGTTCATGGAAAAACTGGTGTGCGAAGCGTGCCTCGAACTGCTCGCCACCGGCGCGGTTGCCGGGATGCAGGACATGGGCGCTGCCGGCCTCACTTGTTCCACGTGTGAAACCGCGGCCCGCGCCGGCACGGGCATCGAAATCGAACTGGACCGGGTGCCGCAACGCGCGCCGAACATGACCAGTTACGAAATGATGCTCTCGGAATCACAAGAGCGCATGCTCATTGTGATTCATAAAGGCCGCGAAGCGGAGGTGAAGCAGATTTTTGACAAATGGGACCTGCCTTGGGCGGAGATCGGCGTGGTTACGGACACCGGTCGCATGGTGGTCAAACACGGTGGCCGGGTGGTGGCGGATATTCCGGCCAAAAAAATTGCGGACGAATCGCCGGTTTATCATCGCGAAGCCATTGAACCGGCTTACATCAAGGAAGTGCGGGCGTTTCGACTTGACGGCATCGCCGACACGACCGTGCCCGCCGATGTTTTGAAAAAGCTGCTGGCCTGGCCGAACATCGCTTCCAAGAACTGGGTGTACCGCCAGTACGATCATCAAGTGCGCGCCGGCTCGGTCGTCCTGCCCGGCAGCGATGCCGCAGTCCTCCGCATCAAGTCCGATTCCTTGCCGGTAATGAGCCCGGAACTCGCGGCCAAAGTCGGCACCGCAAAGGTTGCCGAGAAACTCATTGCTCTGACCGTGGATGGCAACGGCGGTTATGTTTTTCTCGATCCGTATGAAGGCGCAAAAACCGCCGTGGCCGAGGCCTGTCGCAACCTCGCCTGTTCCGGCGCAGCGCCGCTCGGTGCGACCGACAATCTCAACATGCCGAGTCCGCTGAAGCCGGAACTGTTCTGGCAGATCAAGGAATCCGTGCGCGGCCTGGCCGACGGTTGCAGAGCATTCAACGCGCCCGTCACCGGCGGCAATTGCTCGCTGTACAACCAAAACCCCGCCGGGCCGATTGACCCAACACCCACAATTTCCGTCGTGGGCCTCATCGAGAAGGCCGAGCACGTCACCACGCAATGGTTCAAGGACGAAGGCGACGCCATCATCCTGCTTGGCGACGCGGTGGAAGCCACGCCCATGCAGGGCCTCGGCGGGAGCGCGTATCTGCAAGTCGTCCACGGCAAGAAGGCCGGTTCGCCGCCGCGTTGCGATCTCGAAGTCGCAAAGACGCTGCACACCACACTGCTTGGCCTGATTCAGTCCGGCCTGGTGAAGAGTGCGCACGATTGCAGCGAAGGCGGCCTGGCCGTCGCGCTCGCGGAAAGCTGCATCAGCGAACTCACCGCTCGCAATACACCGCGATTGATTGGCGCGACGGTGGATTTGAGCAACCCCCCCACCCCGTCCCCCTCCCCTTCCGAAGGGGAGAGGGTGGCCGACAGGCCGGGTGAGGGGAATGTTCGTTTGGATGCCCTGCTCTTCGGCGAAACGCAATCGCGCGTTGTCATCAGTTGCAAGGCGCTCGATGCCGTGAAGGTCGTCGAACGCGCCAAGCTCATGGGCGTGCCCGCCGTGCAGATCGGCAAAGTTGGCGGCGACAAGCTGACGGTGAAAACCGCCAGCGGTGAATTCTCCACCCCGCTTGCCGAACTGCACGACGCGTGGTGGAACAGCATCGCCCGCGCGATGAGCTAACAATGTCACCCGTCACCCATCTCGTCGGAAGCTGGGTAGTTGCGGTGGCAATGACAAATAATCCGAGAAATCGCAAGTTGGTAACGTGGGCCGAGTTTTGCCGGATGCCGACGGGCTGGGCGCGGTGGTTGATGTGCTCGCCGCTCTGGTTTCCGGGAAGGAATGCACCTTTCATTACTACCAGCAGTATCATCACCTGTTGCTGCATGGCTGGCCGGCCGCGATTGCGGTTTCGGTCGGGCTCGCGCTGTTTGCCCGACAGCGCCGGCGCGTGTTGCTGTTGGGGCTGGTGACCTTCCACCTGCACCTGCTGGGGATTTGATCGGCGCCCGCGGGCCCACCATTGGGGACTTGTGGCCCATATGCTACTCCGAGCCGTTGTTTCGTCATCCCATCTGGTTTTGGAAAGGCCAGTGGCGGCTGGACGGCTGGCAGAATCAATTCATTTTTCTGACGGTATTCTTCGTGGCCATCTGGCTGACCTTAAAGCGCGGCCACTCCTTTGTGGAGGTGGTCAGTCCGCGCGCCGATCAGATTTTCGTCAGCGTACTCAAACGAGGGCGTGATCGCCTGTTCCCGGTTCGGGGGTCACGTGCGGAATAACCCGCGCGATGCGTTTGCCGGCGCGCCCCGAGAGGAACCAACTCGGCCCCATGCCGCCTCATTTCCTCCCGTCGGGGGAGTTTTTGTGTTGCGCAATCAACTTCTCCCGCTTCGGCACGTATTTCGAGCAGAAGTGCCCAGCCACCGCACGGGGCTTGTACGGACTGGCGGAATCTGCCTGGATCGGACGGTGCCTCCCAAAAGATGTACAGCGCATCCAGGACAGGCCGGCCGCGGAGGCAAGCCTTCCCCGCAGTTTTTGTTCGATGCCCGCGATGAATTCGGCATAGACCTTGCCCGCAGTTACCTGATCGGGGACAAATTGATTGACCTCGAATGCGGTTGGAATGCCGGGGTGCGCGCGAGCATTCTCGTCCGCACCGGCTATGGCGCGGAGACCGAACGGAAACAGGCCGGGCCAATCACGCGGGCCGTGGTCGTGGACGATTTGACCGCGGCGGCGGATTGGATTTTGCGTTCCTTGGACATTCAGCCGTTGAATCGTTGAATCGTTCAAGCCGACGCAGCGGCATGTACCGGTTCAACGATTTAACTGATGTAACTGATCTAACGACTTAACGATTCACTCGTCTGGCGATTCAGAACCATGTGCGGAATCATTGGATACGTCGGCAAGAAAGCAGCCTCACCTGTGCTGCTCGAAGGCTTGCGCCGTCTTGAATACCGCGGTTACGACAGCGCGGGCGTGGCGCTCCTGCATGAGGCGGACCTGCACGTCCGGAAGAAAAAAGGCAGGATTGACGAGGGCATCGCGCGCGAACTTCAGAGCAACCCGGCGGCCGGCGCAACCGGCATCGCGCACACCCGTTGGGCCACGCACGGTCCGCCTTCAGATGAAAACTCCCATCCGCACCTCGATCAATCCGGCAAGATCGCCGTGGTCCACAACGGTGTCATCGAGAACTACGATCAACTCAAGCAACGCCTGGTCAAGGCTGGTCATCAATTCCGTTCCGCCACGGATACGGAAGTTCTCGCGCACCTGATCGGCGAGTATTTTGACAAACGCCGTGTGGAGAGGTCCGAGCCCAATCCACTGACTCTCGCCGTGTGCGACGCGCTGCGCGACGTCATCGGCACCTACGGCATCGCGGTGATTTGCACCGAACAACCCGAGGTGATCGTTGGCTCGCGCCGGGGCTCGCCGCTCATCATCGGCATTGGCGACGGAGAACATTTTCTGACCAGCGACGCCAACGCCATCGTGGCGCACACACGCGAGGTGGTGTTTCTGAATGACTACGACGTGGCCACGCTCACCCGCGAGCGATTCGCCGTGGTCAATCTCGGTACGCAGACGGCCCCCGTGCAGATCAGCAAGCTGGAGTTCCAGGCCGAGGATTCGCAACGCGGCGAATTCCCGCACTTCATGCTCAAGGAAATCTTCGAGCAGCCGCGCACGGTGGAGAACGCTTTGCGCGGGCGGATTGATCACGAGGGCGCCACCGCTCGTTTTGGCGGGTTGAACCTGTCCCCGGCGGAACTGCGCGCGATTGACCGCATTGTCATCGCTGCCAGCGGCACAAGCTGGCACGCGGCGTTGATTGGCGAGTATCTCATCGAAGAACTGGCCCACCTGCCGGTCGAGGTGGAGTTCGCCCATGAATTTTGTTACCGCAACTGTCCGCTGGAGAAAAACACCGTGCTGCTTGTCATTTCCCAATCCGGCGAGACGGCGGATACCCTGATGGCGTTGCGCGAGGCCAAACGCCGCGGGCACAAGGCGCTGGCCATCATCAATGTCGTCGGCAGCACGATTGCGCGCGAAGCGGACGGCGGCATCTACATGCACGCCGGACCGGAGATCGGCGTGGCCTCCACCAAGGCCTTCATCTCCACGCTCACGATCCTGACGTTGCTGGGCGTTCATCTGGGCCGGATGCGAATGTTGTCCGCTGGCCGGGCGACGGAAATGCTCAAGGCCCTCGAGGCCGTGCCGAAGCAGATTGAATCGCTGCTTCAGCAGGATGAAAGCATCAAGAACCTCGCGCTCAAATATGCGCCGGCCGAGGATTTCTTTTTTCTCGCCCGCGGCTACACCTTTCCGGCGGCGCTCGAAGGCGCGCTCAAGCTCAAGGAAATTTCCTACATCCACGCCGAGGGCTATTCCGCCGCCGAAATGAAGCACGGCCCGATTGCGCTGATTGACGAGAAAACGCCCACGGTCTTCGTTGTGCCTCAGGATTCCATGTATGACAAGACGATGGCGAACCTGGCGATGATCCGCGCACGGAAAGGACCGGTCATCGCCGTCGCCACGGAAGGCGACCTGGAGATCGCCAAAGTTGCCGACGACGTCATCCAGGTCCCGCGAACGCTGGAGCCGCTCTATCCAATCCTGACCAGCGTGCCGTTGCAACTCTTCGCCTATCACATCGCCGTGGCGCGCGGTTGCGACGTGGACAAGCCGCGCAACCTGGCCAAGAGCGTCACCGTGCAATGAATTGAGGCTATCCTGCCGGGGCGGGCGACGCGGCTGCATTCTGCGCCCAAGCCGGGGCGTTGGTTGTTCCCGCAGATTCCACCAGTTGCCGTGCACCGCTGACCTGAACCATCCAGTCGAGTTCCGTGACAAGCGGAAGCGCGGTCGTGCCGCTGAACACCAGGCCGGCGATGAAGCACCAGGTCAGCAGCTTGATCCGGCGGCGCAGGAGGGTTTCACGGTTCATGCGGGAGTGGAGGCGTGCGCCCGGCGACTGCATCCGGCGGGCATGGGTTCTTCCAGTGGGATCATCCGGCTTGCGACGCCCAGGAAATCGCCGAGCTGGCAGAGGCGCTGGTAATATTCCTCTTCCATCAGCCCCAAGAGGGTGGCGCCGTAACGGAGGCAATGGTCATCCGTGATGATGTGCCCGTAATTGATGAGCGGAATCATGTAAGCGACGGCGAGGGGCCACAGGTCGGAGTGGTGCTTCAGCAACGGGCGCAGGTACAGCACGCGGCCATCCTGCTCGCGATTGCGCCAATCAACATCGGGCTGCGCGAACTGGTGCATGGCCATTTCGCCAAACTCGAACACCAGCCGCACGGGATGACGCACGCAGTCCGGATCGTGCAACAGCGCGTCGAGCTTGTCCGGCGTCAGGGGGCTGTATTTTTGGTGGGCGATGACGGCCTGGGCGGCCAGGTGTTCACGCAGGCTTTGCTGGCCGAGCTGTTCCAGCTCGACGGGGCTGAGCCGGCGCAAATCGGCGGTTGTGGTTGCGTTCATGGCGGCTGCAAACGGCGCGTTGTCGGGGGCGTCACTTGGCGTAGCGTTCCTGGAATTCCTTGCGCTCCCGGTCGCGTTGCGCCTTTTCTTCCGGACTCATCTTGTTGAGATACCACTGGTGATTGGGGGCGTTGAGGGTGGCGTCCAGGAGCTGGGCGAGTTTCTCGGCTGCCTCCTTCTTCTTCGCGTCATGGGAGTTTTGATGTTTCTCGATCAACTCCTGCAGCTCGGGCACGTATTTCGAGTAGAAGTGTTTGGCGACCTCATAGGTGCCGTGCCAGTGGGTGTAATCCGGGCCCATCATCGAGGCGCCGTGGCGCGCGCGCCGGCCCTCGTGATGCCAGATTTCATACCAGGTGAAGTCAATGGGATTGCTGAACTGCGCCGGGCGGAGCAGCGGTTGGGCGGCCTGGTAGAGGGCCAGCCCCGGTTTGGCAAATTTCTCGTGGTAGAGGTCAATCAACCCGTCGTATTGCTTGTAGAACGCGTCGGTGAAGTTCTGGTTATGGCAGTTCAAACACACATCAACCATGTTCGCGCGCCGGGTTTGCCAGGGGACATCCTTGGTGGGCAGCCCCAGTTTGGCGTCGGCGATTTCCGGCCGGATGGAAATCTCCGGCCGGTTGTTCCAGGAGATGCGCAGCCCGACGTCGTGGGTGACGCGTTGATTTTTGGTCGCGCTCATGTGGCAGGTGGCGCAGGTCGGCGCGGCGGAATAATCCTCACCCACGATCCACTTGGAACTGTGCAGGTTCATTTTGTCCACGTTGGCGCGGTAGGCGATGCCGTGCTTGGATTCATTGTAGATTTCAATCTGCGGATGGTCCGGCCCCATGTGGCACTTGCCGCAGGTGTCCGGGGTCCGCGCCTGCGCGACCGAGAAATCGTGGCGCGTGTGACAGGCGGCGCAGGAGCCCTCGCTGCCGTCCGGGTTGATGCGGCCAATGCCCGTATTGGGCCAGGTGGCGGGATCCGGCTTGCGGTCCGGGCCGATCTTCACCTCGGCCCCGTGGCACTGCCAGCAGCCATTCACCGCCGCAGCGGAAACCCCTCCGGGGAACATGGGCGTCCGGAACCCCTTGTTGCCTTCGACGATTTCGGCCAGCACATTGTCGAGGGACCCGAGAATGCGCCCGGCCTTGGCGTGGTGCGAGGAGTTGAACTCCCGGACTTCGCTTTCGTGGCAGCGTCCACAATCGCGGGGCGTGACGATCGTGGAGATCGTTTGCCCGTGGTGCTCAAAGGCGTCCACGTCTTCGGGCAGGGCCATGTGACATTCAAAGCAACCGACGTTGCCGCGATAATGTTTACTTGATCCCCATTGCTGGTAGATCGCCTGGCTTTCCTTTTTATGACATTCCACGCAGGCGCGGCTCGGCGCGGAAAGCTCCGGAAGGGTGAAACCAGCGCGCGCCAGCAGCGGAGTCAGCAGCGCGGCGGCGCACAGCGCGAGGGGGAGAATGCGGATTTTCATAGGTGTTTCAGGTTGATTTGGTGATGGTGACGAGTTCCGGATTGGCCCGGAGGGAGCCGTTCATGATCGGGATGGCGACGCGCAACATCCAGGTGAACATCAATGCGCCCAACGCCCAGATGCCGAGGCAGACGAGGGTTTCATTTCGAGTGGGCAGGTATTCGACAATCTGGCCCAGCGGCGACGGCACAAATCCGGGAATGATGAGTCCCATGCCTTTTTCGATCCAGATGCCCACAAAACACGTGACGCAGGCCACGTTGAGCCAGAGCATGCGCCGGCCGGCCGGGGTGATCAGCAGCACGAGGCCGATGGCGTCAAGCCCCATGGCCGTCCAAATCCACGGCACGAGCCCCTGGTGCCCGTGCAATCCAAAATACAGATAGTGCGCCGCCGCCGCGTGTTGCGTCGGCGAGTAAAATTCGGTGAACAGCTCGCTGAACAGGAGGAACATGTTGATGATCATCGCCACCGTCATGATCATGCGCAATGTGGTGATGGGCTGGGCGCCGATGAAATACTTGGTCGTGCGGTGAATGATTTGAAACGCGAGAATCATCAGCGCCGGGCCGGCCACAAAAGCCGACGCCAGGAAGCGCGCCGGCACGAGCGGATGATGCCAGTAGCTGCGGCCCGCCAGGCCGACGTACAGAAACGCAGTGACGGTGTGAATGCTGACGGCCCACGCGATGGAAAGGAACACAAACGGGATGTAGAACCGGCGCGTCGGCTGGCGCCCGCGATACCGGCAGTACAGCAAGTAACCGGCAATGTGCAGGTTCAGCAGCAAATAGCCGTTCAGCACAATCACGTCCCACGACAGGATCGAGCTGGGAAAATTAAAGACGCCAAACGGCGGGATCATGTGATGAAAGCGGTCCGGCCGGCCGAGATCCACCATCACGAACAACAGGCACATCACAATGACCGCAATCGCGAGCAGCTCCCCGAAGATCACCACCGCGTGCATGTGTTCCTTCCGATAGACATAGGCCGGAATGACCAGCATCACCGCCGCCGCCGCCACGCCCACCAGGAAGGTGAAATTGGCGATGTACGCGCCCCAGCTCACCTGGTTGGTCATACCGGTGACTTCCAGGCCGTCCACGAATTGTCGCGCCCAGGCGTGCAGCCCCACAAGCACCAGCACCGTCAGCGCCGTCATCCACGCGTAATACTTCACGCTGCCCTGCCAGGAGAGCCTCCAGACGCGGAACAGAAATGTGAGGTAATCCCTCATTTATCGAAGAAGTAGTAGAACCGCGGTTGCGTGCCAACGTCCTCCTTGAGGATGTAAACGCGTTTGTGGTTCAGGATGTAATTTATCTCACTATTCGGATCGAGCAGATTGCCGAACACGCGCGCGCCGGTCGGACAAACCTCCAGACACGCCGGATATTTGCCCTCCCGGGTGCGGTGCAGACAGAACGTGCATTTTTCCACCACGCCCTTCGGGCGGATGCGGTTGCTCAGGTAACTTTGATTCGGATTGATCTGCTCCGGCTTCAGTGTGGGTTTCTTGTAATTGAACCGCCGCGCGTCGTAAGGACAGGCCGCCATGCAATAACGGCAGCCGATGCACCAGTTGTAATCCACCACCACGATGCCGTCCGCTTCCTGCCACGTCGCCTGCACGGGACAGACCTTGGTGCAGGGGGATTCGCGGCACTGCTGGCATTGCACCGGCATGTAATACTTGTCCGGTTGCGGCACCGTCTCCGGATCGAAATAAGCCGTGGACGTTTCCAGATTGATCGCGCCCTGGTTCAATTCCAGCACACGGATGTAGGACATCTCGATGTCGTCCTCGTCATCGCGCGACTGATTGTTCTCCGCCAGACAGGCGTGGGCGCATTTGCGGCAACCGATGCAGCGGGAAAGGTTCAGCGCGTAACCAAACTCCACGCCGGCCATCGGTTTCACGTCGCGCAGATTGGGGCGCACGCCGTATTCCTGCTCCGCCCGTGCCGCGAGTGACGCCAGGATCCGCTGCAAATCCTCGGGTTTGAGCTCGCGATAATGTCGTTGCAGCAATTCGTCCAACGTGACCGAACCGCTCTCCAGTTCGAGCAGCGGCTTGAGCGCCGCCATGAGCCCCGCCACACCCACCATCGAGGCTGCTGCGCCCTTCAGGAACGTGCGGCGCGTGATCGGCCGGTAAACCTGTTCGATGGTTTTTGGACTGGCGACGTTTTGTGGGTCGTTGTTCATGGGTTCATGGATGCGCGGGCGGTTCGACCTGACCGGCCGGAGGCGGATTGGCCGCGCGCGCCGGATACCGCAACGGCGGCAGGGGTTTCATCTCCTTGAATTTCGGGCTGTGCGGATCGTGACATTGAATGCAGCGCAGCTTCGTTTTGGGACCAAGCTCCGTCTGCCAATAGCCGTTCTGCCGGCCATGCACACCCGCCTGCCAATCCCGGTAAATCGTGCCGTGACATTTGGCGCAGAGCTTCACCACGTCCGCCTGCGCTATTTCCGCTCCGTCATAATCCACGAACACGTTGCGGTTCGTCGGATGGTGGCAATTCAGGCAGAACCGGTTGTTGCCGTGATCGAGGACGATGTCCTTGTGCTCGTTGAGTGGGCGGTTCGTGCCGCCGTAATGCCATCGCGCCGGAAACAATTGGTGGCACTCCATGCAGTTGTACGTCCAACCGGCCTTCACCAGATCCAGTCCCCGGGTCGCGCGCGGCGGCGTCTTGTCGAGATGGGCGTCGGCCGGCAGTCCAACCGTCGGCTGTTGGGCTGGTGGCCGGGCGACGACAGGTAATTTCACCGGCACGGATGCATTGTCGGTGACATGGCCCGGCGCATGGTCGGACTGGCCGGCCAGCCAGAGCCAACCCGACAGACCGCACATCGCCATCGCCATGACCACACGCAAATTCACTCCAGAGGACCTTAACCGTCCGCAAAATCGGAGCTATGCGGTTTTTGCAAAAGGTTTGCCGCTTTTTAACCCGTGTTTGCGACGATCCGCCGAAGCGATCCGGGTCACCTGGCGGGGCGCGGTTGCGAACTTGAGCCGTTCAGGCGGCGGCGGCTCGTAAATGTAATTCGGGCGGTTGCCGAGAAACCCGGACATTCCCTCACGACAACCGGATGGGTCACCGATTCCATGGCTTGACGCGGGGTGCGGAAGCGTGTCCACGTCAAACGCCGGTGGGAATGAGCGGTTCCGGCTGAAGGTTACTTGTGCCGGATCAGGGCGCCAGCCGCGCGCGAATGAATTGTTTCGGAGCCCCGCTCGCTGGCACGGACAGGAGCAGACCGCCAGCGGGCAATGCGTTGGTTTCAAACGGCAACCACAGCTGGAAATCGGTTGAGGCCTCCACCACCACATTTCTTCCCGGAGGCCCCATCAGCCGCAGCCGGAACACATCATTGGAAACCGTCAGGCTGCCCGGGCTGGTGTCGAAGCCGAAATAAAGTGGCGCGCCGAAATTGTTGCGCAGGTGGACCATCAATTCTTCCAAGGTGACCACGACAACTTTCGCCGGGTCGAGCCACTGGACGAGCTGGTTCAAGTTGCTCATCGGATTACCGCTGCCGCTGCCGGTCGGTCCCAAAGTGGACCAGGGATGCACGTTCACGATGCTGTAGGAGGCCGGGTCATTGGGGGCGTCGCGGTGTGGGTCGGCATTCAGTGCCTGGGCGATGGAGAGCGCAGTATCCGCCCCGTCCCACAAGGAGTACTTTACTGAAAGGATGGGTTTGCCGTTGTGAAATTCCAGCGCTCCGGCGCGACCTTTGTAATAGCAACAATACGTCTTGAACATCATTCCCATGACCTCCGGAGCGTCAAGGATGGGGTAAAGGGCACTGGGATCGTAGGTCGGGTCGAGGATGGAAATCACCCGCTGATCCGCCGTCTTCAGGGATTGGGAAATCGAGGCGACCAGCCCGGCGTTGTCCGGGTAGAGGCTGGGAAAAGTGAGGCCCGCACCGCCGGAGGAAACAAACGAGTCCTGATGCGCGCCGTTGGCCGCGTGCTGGTAGTAATAATTGAACGCCACCGGATTCATTTCCGCCAGTGTGGAGGTCAGATCCCAGGTCATGTTGAAGTTGCCGCGATACGGTGAGCCAAACCACCTGGGGTCCGTGGCCCACCCGCCGGTGAGTACCTGGACGTTGTCTCCGTCGCTCATCACGAAGGCGACATAATGTTTGCCCGACTGGGTTGCGGTGTCGGCGGGCGCGTGCCACGACTGTTTCCGCAACGGCACCTCCCACCGTGCGGTGGTCGAACTGCTCCAGCACCAGTCACTCGCGACAACCTGCTGGTTGTGCTGCGAGGCTTGCGCAAACAGATCGAACTCGCTGGGGCCCCACCCGAAAATCCTGCCCTGATGATTCTGGCTGGCGGCGTAAGGCGCCAGGGCGGTCGGGTCCGTGTAGAACATGAAACCGTGGTTCAGGACCGCGAAGTCACGCAGCGAGTCATTCTTGGTCGTGTCCTGATGAAACAACAGGTCCGGGTTGAACTGGGAGCCGTACTGGCTGAAAACCTGGGCGTAGGTCAGGTTGCGCGCGTCGGCAATCAACGGCAGCCCGGCGGCCGTGGCATAGGTCAGAGTGGTTGGATCCACCATCAATGCGTTCGTGACCCCGGCAATACTGGTGGCGACATTGATGGAATCGGGGTTGACCGCGCGATCGTACAGCACATAACCGCTCAGCAGATTCCGGTATCGGTTGATAAAAAAGGTGGGGCTGCTTTGGAACTGCGACTGCACCTGCGGATACGCCAATTGGAGCTGATCGAGCCAGAACCTCGGGTTGGGCAGCGAACCATTGTTGGGGGAGAGCAGGAGTTCACCGTCGGTATGGCGGTTCACGATTCCGGCCAGGCCGGCCATCATCACGTTTTGCGATGGGTTACCCATCGTCCAGACATAAACCGTCTGCGGGAGCGACTGGGCCGCGGCGGTCACCCAGAACGCCAAGGCACTCCCTGCCAGGACCACTTTGGTGGTGGGTCGTTTCATGTTTTGCTGGCTTGTCGAACGCCGCGGGGCGGGCAGGAATGGCAAGGCGCCGGCTCATGTATTTCCCACACCTGCCGTTTTTGCGCGAAGATTACCCGGGGAAGTTTCTTTGTTGCTTCTTCACTCAGGATGCCTCGAGGCACATCCACGTTGTTACTTCGCCGGCAACTTCCCTTGGAGCCGGCGGATCGCCTTCCAATCATGCCCCCAACTCTGCTCCCGCTCTGTTGGTTTTGTCGAGTTCTTCCCGCGCGCTGCGTCATTGGACACCGCGCACAGCGGCACGAGCCGGGGCGGGACGTCGGTCGCTGATCCGGCGTGGTCTGGGTCGCGCAGTTTGTCGCCTCGGGCGGGCAGGAGGCGCTCTGGATTCAGCGGCGATGAACTGCGCCGGCCGCGTGCGGCCGCCGCCCCCACATTTTGCGTTCACGACATTGACTCGCTTCCCGCGCTTGGCTAAGGTCGCCACCGGTAAGAAACGAGTCATCAACCACGGTTTTACCCTCATTTATGCCACCCAAAACCACTGATAAATCGGTCGCAGAAGCCAGAGCATCCGATGCGGCCAGACAGGCGGCCACGCGCTCGCGGGAACTGGATGCCGCGATTTCCACCATCACCAAAAGTTACGGGGAAGGCGCCATCATGCGCCTGGGTTCGGCGCAGGCACTGAAAAAAATCGAGGTCATTCCCACCGGTGCGCTCGCCGTGGATCTGGCGCTGGGGGTGGGCGGTGTGCCGCGCGGCCGGGTCGTGGAAATTTTCGGTCCGGAATCCTCCGGCAAAACCACCCTGATGCTGCACGTCATCGCCAATGCGCAACAGGCCGGCGGTCTGGCCGCCTTTATTGATGCGGAGCACGCGCTGGACCCCGCCTACGCCAAGAAGCTGGGAGTAAACCTTGACGATTTGCTGGTTTCGCAACCGGACTCTGGCGAGGAGGCTCTGACTATTTGCGAAACGCTGGCCCGCTCCAATGCGCTGGACGTCATCGTGGTGGACTCCGTGGCGGCGTTGGTGCCCAAGGCGGAATTGGAGGGGGACATGGGGATGGCCACGATGGGCATGCAGGCGCGGCTGATGTCGCAGGCGCTGCGCAAGCTCACGGCGATTCTGAACAAATCCCGGACCACCTGCGTGTTCACCAATCAACTGCGTGAAAAGGTCGGCGTGATGTTTGGCAATCCCGAAACCACCCCGGGCGGCAAGGCCTTGAAATTTTATGCCAGCGTGCGCATGGACATCCGGCGCAAAGACACCCTCAAAGATGCGACGGGCGCCGCGATCGGCAACCACGTGAAGGTGAAGATTGTGAAGAACAAGGTGGCGCCGCCGTTTGCCGAGGCCGAGTTCGACATCATTTACAATCACGGCATTGACAAGGAGGGCAGCATTCTCGACATGGGCATTGACACCGGCGCCTTGGACAAGCGCGGTGCGTGGATTCAATTCGAAGGCGAACTCGTGGGGCAGGGCCGTGACGCCGCCAAAAAGGCCCTGATCGAGAAACCAGAACTCGCGCAAAAAATCGTGGCCGCCATCCTTGCCAAAAAGAATCCCGAGCCGGTCCCGGCCAAGCCGGAGAAGGGCGACAAGGCGGAGAAAGCCGAGAAATAATTCCTGCGTCAAGGCTTTCGGCCGGTGCAACGCCGGCCTGTATGGCCGCGGTTAACCGGGCGCGGTAGGAAGGCTGAAGCCCGGCCGGAGCGGCGGCCTCCGGTGGCGGCGCCCCGGCTCGCCGTCGCGCCACGGGCTTCCCTCAATGCGCTTGTTGCGCTTCCGGTTCGGGGGAGAATTTCTCCGGTTCGGACTTGGGGTTGCCGCTGGAGAAAAGGTTGCCCAGGGTTTGAAACGGACTGAAGGGCACCAGCAGGAGCCGTGGGATATAGACCGGTTCCGAGCGGGGATGTTGCATCGTGCCGGTGAGCTGATATGCGAACAAATGGGCGACCGGCGACAGGATGGTGCTGACCAGGGAGCCGACCACCGGCGTGTCGCGCAACGGCTCGGCAATCACGCGCGCATCCAGGTTGCCGTCGAAATCCACGACGCCCCGGTATTTCAACCGCATCATGCTGGAACGCATTTGCAGATCGGAGGAGGCAATCAATCCGTTGCTGAAGCTGAAACTGCCCTTTGCCTCGGTGAATTGGCTGTTCCCGACCCCGGGGATCAACGCATCCAGCGGCTCGGAGAGGATTCCGAAAATGGGCAGTTCCCAAAGCAATCCGTCGCGCAAAACCGCGTCCCCAGATCCGGCCCAGGTATTGACGCTTTTGGTGTTTGCGTTGGTGATCGTCAATCCGCCCGCCAGCCGGCCTTCCAGGTGATTGGGTTGCCCGGTCAATGCGGTGACCAGGGCGGGCAGATGCGTGTTGGTGGTGTGGAGGGCGAAGGCGTAACTGGCTGCGCCTGGCTCGTCAAAGACAAAACGCGCCCAGCCCTCGGCGGCGCCCCCATAGAATTCTCCGGCCACATTGGTGACGATCAACGTATCTCCTGCCCAGATCACCCGGGCCTGGTAATTGGACGTTTGGAGATTCAGGGCGGAAAAATGCTTCCCGGTCCCCTCAAACACCAGATACGCATCGTCAGGATCGTGCATGGGCGCATGGCCGGAAACATGCGCCACCGGCGGCTCACCGAAATGATAGGGCGACAACGCATGTTCGACGACGGGCCCGATTACATGGACGATGTTGCTCGGTGCGAAGGTGCTGAACGCGTTGGTGAAATAAACCCGCGCTGCGTGGAAATCAGCCACCACGGCTTCGGCAGTGGCGTATTGCGCACCGCTCCAGAGACGCGGCTCCACGCAGGTTACCACCAGATTGGTGTATTCCAGCCCGGTGACGGCAGCGTCGGCAATCCGGCCCCGAAACGCGACATTGGTCAAGGCAATCCGGCCCCGAAACCCGGAACGGCTGTAATCATACCAGCGTCCCCACAGCTCGCCTTCCACGGTGGGGGGCTGCCCAAATTCACAGAAGCCCAGACCGCGCTGGATTTCGGGCTCCAGCGCGGGAAGCAGGGCCATGGGGTCCAGAGTGCTGCGCAGGCGGCAATAATAGTCGCGGGTGGCGTTGTCGGCTTCCAGTGCCAGCTGCAATCCGCCTTCGGGCCGGCCGATGACGAGATCGGGCAGACGCCAGACGCGATTCGAGAACGAAAAATGCGTGCTGGCCCAATCGGCATGAATTCCACGGTAGGTGCCGTTCGTCACCGTGGTCCGGCCGGTCAGTCGCAGCGAAGTGGCCATTTCGTGCCGCCAGTCGGGACTGGCGTTGGTCCAGGCGGGCAACGTCACGGTCAGTTCGCCCTGTAATCGGGGGGCCTGTGCCCAGGTGAATTTTCCCAGCCACTGTTGCGCCGCCGCGGGCAGCAGCGGCAGGATGGCGAACGGATCGAAATCCGAGGCCGCTTGGGCGGTCACCTCCCGTGTCAGGACATTCAATTGCGCCGTGCTGGTCAGGCTGCCTTCGTAGAGCTGCGCCTGCAGCTGGGCGATGGAAAGGGTCGGTGCGCGCCAGGCACCGGCCACCTCAAGCTGGTCGGCCTGGAGCAGCACGGATCGCAAGCGGCCGATGCGCCCGTTCCATTGAATGGCATAAGGCAGGAGCCGGTTCCAATAGCTGAGCCCCGCTTCCGTTTCGACCGGTCCGGCCCGCGGCTCCAAGCCCACGGCAACGTGGACATCCAGCGCGTGCGTCAGCCACGAACTCACCCGGCCGGCATGTGATTCCATTTCCAACTGTCGCGGGAAAAGGTTCGTGCGGTCCTGCACCCAGCCGGCTTTCAGTTGCCAGTCGCGCACCCCGGCCCAGCGGGTTTCCGCCGCCCCGGCGCGCAAGGTCAGGTGACTGTGGATTTGATCCGGCTGCTCAAGCGTGGTTTCGAGGCGCAACGCCAGTTCCAGATTCGTGGCGCGCGCCCATTTCGTTTCGGCCTGATCCGCGCGCAAGTGGACCTCGAGGCGCGATTGCTCATTGCTGCCCGGGGGGGATAATCGTGTCAGCAGCAGCAAATTTTCGCCGGTACCCCATGGCGTTGCGGCGGCGGACGCTTTGACGCTCAGCCGCGCGTCGAACGACCGCCACCGGGCCGCATCGCCGGCAACATCCAGACGGAATTCGGGCGGCGCGGCAAACTGGATCTGCCCGAGGAGGTTGGCGAGTTGTTCCAGACGGGCCAGATCGAACCGGGCGCGCCGTTTTGCGTCCGGCGGCAGACCGCCGGGGGTCGGGGTCTGGCGGCGATGTTTGAACAGGGCCGGCACGTTGGTCACCACGCCATGAGCATAAAAGTTGACGCCGCCAAATTGGGCGCGGAAATCGTCCAGCGCCCAGCGTTCGTGCGCCTGCAACCGGAGATTGGATTCGATGTTGCTGATGGTCAGGGTTCGCGGCGCTCCGTTGGTGGCGGGCAGCGTCCATTCCAGCCGGCCCCGGCGCAGGATGAGCGAATCCAGCTGCAGCTGGCCTTCGAGCAGGGCGCGAAGCTGAAAGTTGAATTCCAGTTCCTGGGCGGTGAAGTGTGGCAGCGCGGGATTATGGATGGCGGTACTGGCGCCGAAACGAACCTGCTCGGCGATGAATCCGCGCGACCAGTGCAGGCGCAGGGTGCGAAACTCCACGTCCAAACCGGTTTTTTGGAGCTGTGCGAGCAGGGGGCGCTTTACAAAGTCCGGCAACCCGGCCTGGTTGAGATAGATCAGCGCCGCCAGAATGACGAAGATCAACAACCAGACGACGATGCGGAAGCCGCGAAAATAAATCCGCAGCCGGCGCCAGAAACCGCGGGCTTTGGCCTTGGACGGCGCGGGCATATCACGGGGGGAAGGCGCCGGCGTTGAGCAACGCAAACTCCATGTATTTGTAAAGCATCAGCGGAAATTCGAAACACCAGGACTCCCCCTCCAGTTTGAGGGCGGCCACGGGATAGCCATCCGGTGTGGGGCGGCCAAATTCCACCTGGTAGCGCGTTCCGTTTTTGAGCTCGATGTCCACTTGCAGACTGTTGGTGGTGATGCCGAAGGTCGCGCGGCTGGCATCGCCATGCCCCAGCCACGTCACGGCGTTCAGCGCGGCAAATTGCTTGATGATATTCTCCACCTCCGAACCGTTGATGTTCCCCGACGGTGGCACACTTGCCCAGGCGTTGGCCCCCGCCCGCCGCAGGTCCAGCTGGTGTCCGCCCCGCCGCAGGAGCATGCGCACCGCATTGGTTTCGGCAAAGCGCCAGAGGCGGCGCTCACGCAATTGCCAATCGGCCACGGCCAGTTTGCCGTAATCGGTGTTGCGGAGGGCGTAAACCGGATTTTCATCCGCGCGCCGGACATAAACCAGTCCGTTGGTGGTCGGGGCGCCGAAGGCCAGTTCCGCCGCAAGCGCATTGGTGCCCGCGGAGGCCACAAACAACCGCAGCACGCGTTGCGGCGTGGCCAGCCCGTAGCGCGACAGATCCTCGGCGGTGATGGAATCCTTGTATTGTTGAATGGGGGCCGCCAGCAGGGTCAGCAACAGGTTTGTCACCAGCTCCTGATCCACCGGGAGCGGGCTGCCTTTCAACTGCCAGGTGTTGGTGGGCGAGACTTGCAGGGTGAACGGGTCGGGCCCGCTGAACTCCACTTCGGTCACCGCCGGCAGCGTGCTGAGCAGGTGCGGATCGCGAAATTCGTTCAGTGAAATCAGCCACGGCTGCAAGGCCTGGCGCTCGACGGTGCAGATCGTGGGTTGACCGGCGCGGCGGACATAAATCAGCGTGGAATCGTTTGTGGGGCTTTTGCCAAACTGCAGGGTCGTCAAGACGTTGGTGTCGCGCGCGAACGTCAGGGTCAGTTCCGGCGTCAGAAAACCGAAGCTTTCGGGATCGGCGGAGGGTTGATCCGTGACAAACTGCCGCACGCGGGTGGCGTTCAATTGCTGCAAGGCCGCCAGTAATCGTTCGTTGTCCGCGCGCGCCGGAATGGGGAAGGTCAGCCGCCAGGGCTGGTTGGTGCCCCCTTGCGCCAGCGCCACCACGGCGGCGGCGTTGGAGACCGTCAGCCGGTCAAACGCCGCCGGCGGCAGATCCAGCAAGGCGGTGTCGCGCCAGTCATCCGGTTTGCCGGGCAGTAAATCGAGCAAGCCGGCGTCCACCACAAAGACGCTCTCGCCACCCACCACCCGCACGTAGACGCCGTCCCCCGGCGCGGTCCGGTTGCCAAACTGCAGCGGGCGCGTGTCGCGATCTGATTGCAGGGTGAGCATGCGGCGGTTTTGAAAACCAAATTCCTCGTCGACGTTGGTGTGGCTGCGGAGTTCGGCGCTGGAAATGGTCTGCAACGGCGCCAGGCGCTCCAAGGTGGCCAGCAAAGCTTCGAGGCCCGCCTTCTGGGCCGGGTAGACGATGGGTTTGACCAGCTGCCAGACGCCATTGGTGCGATCGGCGCGAATCTCCAGCTGCCCGGGCGGCGTGTATTGCACACTGTTGACGGCGGCGGCGTGGAAGTTGGGCAACACCGGCACAACTGCGGGCGGCGGTTGGCGCCAGTATTTTTCCACGCCCAGCACCGCGGCGAACAGGATCGCCGCCAGCGTGAACCAGACCCAGGTGCTTTTGGTGTTCATGTCATGCGATGCTCATTTGCGCCGGCGCCACCAGACCAGGGCGCCAAACAGCAGGATGCCCCCCGGCAGGGCGCCCAGCAACAGCCAACGCAGTTTGACCATTTGCTGTTCGGTCAGCACCACGCGGAATTCAGTGAAAGGTTTCGGCCCGATGCCCTCGGTAAATTGCGGCCGGTCCAGCAGCCAGTTCACCGCATAGTACGCGAAATCGCGATTGGCCGGGAATTTGTTCAGATGTTCATTCGCCAGAAAGAAGGAATCGCCCACGATGACCATGCGGGTGCGGCCGCGGGGTGCGATGATGCCCGGTGCGAGCTGCTGTTCCACCGCCACGGCCAGGACAAAGGACTGGGGAGGGATGCGCGGATTGTTCACGAGCCGCGCGGTCGGTTCCGTGGCAAACAACGTTTGCACGCTGACCGGGTCGGGCGCGGCACGCCGCGGTTCACGTTTCTCGCCCAGCGCGCGTGGCGCCAGCAGATTGAGCTGGTAATTCAACAAACCCCTGACCACGGGATGTTCGGAAAAGGCGGCAATGGTCACATCGCGCCCCGGTGCCATTTTCAGTGAATTTATCGCGTGCGCCGGGTCGATCACCACGCTGTCCGTCACCACGACGTGCCACTGTTTCGCCAGCAAGGCTTCGAGGCCGCTGTCCGCTTCGGTGGTGAAGGAATTGAACAAGGCAAACAGGCGACCGCCGTCATCCAGGTATTGCCCGATTTTTTTCAGCTCGAGATCGGGAATGGGGCTGCGCGGCCCGGGGATGACCAGCAGCGCGCAATCGGCGGGGATCGCGTTGGTGCCCGTCAGGGAGAGCGGCTCGACCCTGATCGCATTCTGCTGCAGCAGCGATTTGAAGCCGAGGTAGCCGGTGATTTCGTCGCTGCCGTCAATGTTGTGTTCGCCGTGCCCCTGCAAGACGTAGGCTTTCAGTGGTTTGGGATGGGAAACCCACAGCAACATGGCGGTGAACGCCGTTTCGCCCTTGAATGCCGTGGCGCGCCGCACCAGCTCGCCGGTTTCGCGGTCGCGGCCGATGGTGGTATCGGTCAGGAAGCTGCCGGGCACAAAGCGGGATTCCGGGCCGGACTTGAAGATGACAAAATTTTTCTCGTCGTCCTTGCTGGACTCGGGCAGATCGAATTCCCGTTTGATCTCCAGCGCGCGGCCGGCGTCCCGCACGTAATCCACGGTCTCCACGTGCAACCGGGGATTCAACGCCTGGTATTCCCGCAACAAGGCGGCCACGGTGGGGTAGAACTCGTCCTCCCGGTCGTAGTAAATGGTGATGTGAACGTCGTTGGTGACGGAGGCGATGACGTGGCGCGTGCGTTCGGACAGCTCCACCCGGGTGGCGCGGCTCAGGTACTGGCGGTGGAAAAACACACCCGCCAACTGGTTGAGCAACGTCAATACCATCACCACGAACAGCGTGCGCAAAGCGAGGTTGAGGCCCACCGACCAGCGGCGGCGCGGCGTGAAGCTGGGTTGGGGATGCGGGGCGGCGGCCATGTTATTTCCAGCGGCGACTTTCCACCACACGCAACGTGAGGAACAGGAAGAGGAACGCCAGGCTCAACAGCACGACGACCCTGCGTGTGTCAATCACGCCGTGCGCGAATTCCCGCATTTGTTCAAAGAAGCAGAAACGGCTCAACACCTGGTTCCGCCACGGGCCGCTCACAAAACCCGGGCCGGCCACGTAGCCCAGCGCAAACACCGCCATGCCCAGCAACATGCTGAGCATGGCCGCCACCATCTGGTTTACCGTCAGTGCCGAGGCGCAGGCGCCGAATGAAATGAAGAAGGCGCCGAAGAGGCCGATGCCCAGGTACGTGCCCAGCAACACCCCCGGATCCAGCGCGCCCGCCTGTTGGGCGTAATGTTGAATCAGATAGCAACAGCCCAGAAAGGGCAGCCACATGATCATGTAAAAGAGCCAGGCCGCGGTGAATTTGGCCGCCACGACCTGCAGGTCTCCCACCGGGGTGGTCATGAGCGTCTCGTATGTTCCGGAGTATTTCTCCTGGGCAAACAGCCGCATCGTGATGACGGCGTTGGCAATCAACAGGATGAACCAGAACATCGGGTTCTGAAAAAACAGCTCCGTGACCGGCACCTGAAAGGGCATTGTGCCCATCGTGCGCAGCATCACCCAGAAGCTCAGGCCGCAGAGCAGCGCCACCGCCGCAATCGTGACATAGCCGGTGAGCGAGACGAAATACGTCGCCAGTTCACGACGGGTCAGGGTGAGATAGACACGCATCAGAATTCCTCCTCCTCGTTGGGCTTGGTGACCTGCATGTAAATGTCTTCCAGGGAATGGCGGCTGCGCGTCAGCTCGCGCAATTGCCAGCCGCGCGCCTGGACCAGCGCGAAAATCTGCGGGCGCAGATCGAACCCGGCCCGCGCGGTCAGCGCGCAACGTTGAAACACCCCCTCTGCCGGCGCCACTTCGTAGTGTTCCACCTCCCCCATGCGCGCCCATTCCAGCTTCAATTCCTCGGGCGGTGCGGCAATTTCCGCGACGATTTGTCCCCGGCCGGCGACGAGCCGCTGCAGATTCTCTGGTGTGTCGGAGGCCAGAATCCGCCCGCGCAGCATGATCATGACCCGGCTGCAGGTCATTTCGACCTCGTGCAGAATGTGCGAGGAGATCAACACCGTGTGGCTGCCGGCCAGATTTTTGATGAGCTGCCGCACCAGGCGAATTTGGTGCGGATCCAGGCCAATGGTGGGTTCGTCGAGGATGATCAAGTCCGGTTCATGAATCAGGGCATCCGCCAGCCCGACCCGTTGCCGGTAACCCTTGGAAAGCTGACCGATGATCCGTTTGCGCACGTCCGTCAGGCTGCACTGTTCCAGCACCACATCAAGACGCTCGCGGGTTGCAGTGCGGTTCAGGCCTTTCAGGCGCGCGCGAAATTTGAGGTATTCGCGCACGCGCATTTCGTTGTGCAGCGGATTGTTCTCCGGCATGTAGCCGATGCGCCGGCGCACCTCCTTGGAGTGGTGAAAGACGTCGTAACCCGCCACCCGGGCGGTACCGGAGGTGGCCGGCATGAAGCCCGCCAGAATCCGCATCGTGGTGCTCTTGCCCGCGCCGTTGTCCCCCAGCAGGCCCACAATCTCGCCACGCGCCACGGAAAACGAAATGTCCGCCAAAGCGGTGCGACCGGCGTAACGCTTGGTGAGCCGATGAACTTCGATCATGGGAGTGACATCCATTGCGCGTGAAACAGTCTATTCAGGCGTTGCCGGTACCGCGATGAAAATTCCTTATCGCGCCGGGATGTCCACGGATCCGGTCAGCCACCGCACCTGACCATTGGCATAACGCGTCGCGACGTTGACGAGCAGGCGGAACGGATCCCCGCTGGTCTTGTTGCCCAAGACATTGCTGAGATTGACCACATCGGTGACCGGAACGTTATCCACCGCGCTGACAATCATGCCCGCCTCCAATTGCGCCCGGGCCGCGGGGCCGTCCTTCTCCACGCTGGTTACGGGCAATCCCGTCGGGGTGGATGACGGATTCTGGCCGGCAACCCGCGACAAGGAGTCAACCGTCAACCCGAGGCGCTTGTTGAACAAGGCCCGGTTCACTTCCTCCAGCGGCACCATTTGCACGACCTCCTGGCGCTGGCGGCCGTTATCCAGGACCACCAACCGTGCCTTGTGATTGGGACTGGCGGCCATGAGCTGGCAAAACCGGGCGAGGCTGCTGACCGCCTGGCCGTTGACTTCAATCACCTGCTGCCCCTCGCGCAAGCCGGCATCGTGCGCCGGGCTGTGGGATTGAACGTAGCGGATTTCCAGCGGCTGGGGCGAGCCGCGGAAGCGCGCGCCCAGCCACAGTTTGGCGGAGTACTCCAAACTGAAAAAATCCGACAGCGCGCTGGAAATCTGCTTGACCGGAATGGCGAACCCGGTGCCTTTGCCCTCCTCCTGGTTGTAAACCGCCACGTTGATCCCGATAAGCTCGCCGCGGATGTTGACCAGGGGACCGCCGCTGTTGCCCGGGTTGATGTCGGCGTCAGTTTGCAACCAGTCCGGGTAATCCAGGCGTTTGCCTCCGGCATCCAGACGTCGGTTCTTGGAGCTTAAGATGCCCCGGGAGACCGAACCGCCCAGCCCAAACGGATTGCCGATCGCGATGACGGTCTCCCCCAACAGCAGATCATCATCCGCCGCCAGGGTGATGGGATGAAACGGCGGTTCACCCGCCCGGCGGACAATTTTCAACAGGGCCAGATCCTTCTGGGTTTGGTAGAGCAGCTTCTCCGCTTCATACTCGCGACCATCCCACAGCTGCACCTGCACCCGCTCGGCTTGTTGCAGGACATGAAAGTTCGTCAAAATGTAACCTTCCTCATCGGTCGCCTCCACAATCACGCCCGAACCGATGTTGACCTGTTCCTCGGCCGGACCGCTGCCGGCCAGATTCCAGCCGAAAAAGCGCCGGTAAAATTCCTCCTCGGGCGTGTTGCGCCGGACCAGTTTGGAGGTGCGAATGTTCACCACGCTGGGGGTCACGCGCTCAATCGCCGCCACCGTGGCGTTTCGGCGAATGTCCGTGTCGCGGAGCGGCGCCTGCGCCCCGCTGAAACTGGCAAGGCAGGCGAGGATCAGTGCCCCGGTTCCGGCCCGGCGAAAATCGGCGGTTTTTTGTAGTCGCATCTTCATCTTAACGAGACAGTTGCAATGTTGATCCGTTCATCGCGCTGCGTCTGGAATGAAGCCAGCGCTTGACTTTGCGGGAGGCTCGACGCAAAAGCAATTCCAAGTGCACCCCATTCCCGTCAACGATTACACGCGCTGGCGCACCCAACACGGGTTGCCCGCCATGCTCTGCGAAGCGGCATCCGGTCCGTCGGAAAAACTGCTCCAAGCGATCTGGCTGCATCAGCGTTTGCAACGAGACAACCTCCGCACGTTGGACGATCGACCCGTGCGCGTGCTTCATCCGGGTTTTATCAGCGTGGAAGGCGGTCCGGATTTTCGCGGCGCCGTGCTCCAGTTCGCCGCAGCTCCACCGGTGTCGGGAGACGTGGAAATCGACGTTGCCGATGCCGGCTGGCGTGGTCACGGTCACGCGCGCAATCCGGCCTTCAAGAACGTCATCTTGCACGTGGTTTGGGAGGGGCGCGCCAATTCCACCGCCCTGCCCACGCTGGCGTTGTGCAATGTGCTGGATGCCCCGTTGACGGAACTTGTCTCACAGTTGGAATTGGAGTCGCTGCGCACCCTGCCGAAGGATTGGGTCGGGCGCTGTCGCGCACCGTTGCGGCATCTGGCGCCGGATGCGCTGGCCGATCTGCTCCGAACGGCGGCCCAGGTGCGGTTGCACAACAAGGCGGCGCTCCTGGAAGCCCGCGCCCGCCGGGTCGGCTGGGAGCAGACCTGGTGGGAGGGGCTCTTTCGCGCGCTTGGTTACAAGCATAATCGTTGGCCGATGCAGCACCTCGCGGAGGTTCGCCACATTTGGCGTCCCGGCGTCACCGCGCCTTTTGCCGCGCAAATCAGGCTGTTCGGTCTCAGCGGATTATTGCCGGTCGAACTGCGACGCAACCGCCCGGCGACGGATGCGTATCTGCGGCGGATTTGGGATGTCTGGTGGCGTGAGCGGGAGATCTTTGCTGCGCATGTTCTGCCACGCGCCGCCTGGCGGTTGCACGGCATCCGCCCGGCCAATCAACCATTGCGGCGGCTGGCGCTGGCCGCGCATTGGAGCCAGCAACGCGATTTGATCGCACAAGTGGAGGCTTGGAGTCTGAGCTCCGGCACGGCGGCACGCCTGGCCGCCACGCTGACGAAAATTTTCCGGGTGCCCACCGATCCCTTTTGGTCGTGGCATTGGACGCTTCACGGCGCACGTTTGCAGCGGCCGCAACCTTTGATTGGGGAGCAGCGCGTCACGGATCTGGCCATCAATACGGTGTTGCCCTGGCTCCTCGCGCGCGCCCGGGCCGGCGGGAACAACGCGTTGGCCGAAGAGATTGTGCGGCGCTATCAGGCATGGCCGGCTGCTGAAGACAACGCCGTTTTGCGCCTGGCACGACAGAGATTGCTGGGAGGTTCGCTGCGCGGCGGGGCGGAGCTGAAATCCGCCAGCGCGCAACAGGGCTTATTGCAGATCGTCCGGGATTTTTGCGATCACAGCAACGCGCTGTGTGAAGCGTGCCGTTTTCCCGAGCTGGCGGCGGGCTGGCGGCGGCGTCCGGAGTCGGAGTGTTAGCCGGCCGCCCTGCCGGCCGGTCATGCCTTCAATTCGGAGAACGGGTTGTTGATGAAGGAGTCCCGCTTCTCCGCCGCAGGGTTTTCGCCGCGTTTGACTTGAACCGGATTCGGGTTCGCCGGTGTGGGGGTGGTGGGTTGAACAGGAGCGGGGGCGGCGGGGCCCGACGCAGCGAGGCGCGGGTTTTTGGCCCGTTTGCTCCGGGGCAGCGGACTCATCATGACGTTGATGCCGCGCCCGACCAGTTTTGGGGGAAAATCGGGATGCCCGTACGGGGCCAGTTTTTCGATGAATTTGGTCACCACCTCGAACCCAAATTCCGTGTGCTGCATTTCGCGGCCCCGAAAACGCAGGGTCACCTTGACCTTCATTTCCTCGCATAGGAAATCCGTTGCATGTCCGGCTTTCACCGAGAAATCGTGAGCGTCAATCCGCGGGCTGAGTTGAATTTCCTTAACGACCGAGGCGTTTTGATTTTTCTTGGACTCCTTGTCCTTTTTTGCCTGTTCGTAACGGAACTTTCCAAAGTCCACGATCCGACAAACTGGCGGGGTCGCCGTGGCGGCAATTTCCACCAGATCCAAGCCTGCCTGGCGGGCGAGGCTCAGGGCGTCATTCAAAGACATCACCCCGAGTTGTTTGCCCTCGGAGCCAATGACCCGGACTTCACGCGCACGGATTTTTCCGTTGATCCTAATGAACGAGCCGGGGGAATGATGACGTGAGTGATAAGGGTGGCTCAAAACACCCTCGTCGGTTGAGAGATCATTGTATCGTTCAACATCAAACCATGCCGGACACTCCCGGCCACGAATGGGGGCCAGTTAAGCAATTCCATTTGGCCGTGCAAGCAAAATCACGCGATTTTTCGCTAAACTTTCCGTCCATCCGCCCGATTCGTAGCAAGGGTGCTGCCAAGACCTGGGCGAGTTGATCCAGTTCCCCCTTCGGATCACCGGAGGAGCCTGGTTCGGCACCGCACCGCTCCGGACCGGTCGCGCGCGCCAGTTCCGTGACGTGGTGCCAAATTCCAGCACAATCCGCCCGCCTTTCTGTTCCGCAAGCCCGGAGAAGAAACTCGACAAACACTGAAATATCTATATCGCCATATCCAGCGTGCAACCGGGTCGTTCAATCATTGTAGGCTGGCTGCTGCTTTGTGGGTTGGCCCCGGCAATGGCAGGTCTCGCCCGAGCGCCTGAGGCCAAATTACGGGCGACTCTGGAGGCGCAAGGGTACGTGTCCATCGCCTTGCGCCGAACCGGGCAGCATCACTGGTTTCTCTTCGGACAAGTGGCGGGGCGGCGGCGCAGTTGCCTGATTGATACTGGATGGACCTATACCTCGGTCTCTCCCGTCGTTGCCCAACACTTGTCTTCCACCAACCGCATCGAGCGGCTCAAGCTTGGCAAATTGCAGCTGGACAACATTCCGATTCGTGTCGTGGAACTCCAAGTAAACGGCCAGCCCACCGGATACGACGTTGTTCTCGGTTGCGACCTGTTGCTGGCCCATCAGGCGCTGATCGACTTCGGCAGGGCCCGGCTCTACCTGCGTCCCAACCCTGCGACTGGAATTTCGCGCGATGCCTTGGCGGCTGGGTTGGCGGCCACGGGACGGAAAGCCGTTTCGCTGCAATTGCTAAATCCGCCCGTGTTGGCCGTGCCGGCGACCGTGCATGGAGTCGGTACGCAGCTTCTCGTTGATTCCGGCGCCATGTGGAGTTGTCTGGATGCTGAATTTGCCCGGCGGGCAACGTTGTCCACCGCCGCCTCCGTGCAGCGGCTTTCCGGGCCGGGCGCGAACGGACAGCGGAATTTTGCCGTTGCAGATCTGGCCGCCTGGTCCTTGGGAAGCATACCGCTCGCGGGACGATCCGTGGCCGTGCTGGACTTGGCAGACTGGGGGCTTGGCCCCCGGGCCACCCTCTTTCCGCGGGTCGAGGGCATCTTGGGCGGAGCCGAATTATTGACCACCCGGGCATGGTTGGACTGCGGGCAATTAAAGCTGTGGCTGGTGTCGCCGCACTAATCCGGCTTTCGCCCTGAAATTCTTTCCGGGGGTCTGGATGTGGAGCCGCCGCATCCCGACCGGCTGCGCGGATTGGCCGCCTCCATCCGGTGGGCGAAGCTCCTGGCCGAACCGCCCAACGCAGCCTGCAAACCTCGACCTGCGAAACCGGCACAACCGGCAGGCTGGACTTCGGATGGCCGGCGAGTCCGATTCAATACGGAGGCGGGCGGATCGAGCCGGCTGCATTTTTCCGCGTCAGTACGGCGGATGCTCAGGTAAAAAATCCGGGGCTGGGGCGTGATCACCCGGTAACCTGGCCCTAAATTTGCGGAAAATTTATTTATAAATTCAGTTGACAGACAGGTACTTACTTTTAGACTTTGAACGAAATGGCCGTCTGGTAACCAGAAAATCATTATATGAAAACGATCAACAAATCTCTCGTTTGGCTGGCCGCAACCGTATTATCACTGACGTTGATTTCCGGCAGTCAAGCAGACTCCGTCAAACAACGTACCGGCAAGGTGGTTCGCATCAAAGGATTAGCGCGCTACTCCACCGGCAACAAAGTTTGGCAGCCATTGAAAGTCGGGGCGATTTTGCGCTCGGGAACAGTGGTGCAAACCAGCACTGATTCATATGTGGACATCGTGTTAAGCCAGGAAGAAACCGCTTCGGCGGTCGTGGTACAACCCATGGCAGTTTCCAGCACGAGCTCATCTTCCAGTGGCGGCGGCGGACTGTTGCCGGCCCCGGATCAGGATGTCGTTCGGGTGTTGGATGACAGCTATCTGGTATTTGATTCACTCTCCGCCACGGACACCGGCGCCGACACCGTCACGGAAACCTTGTTGGATCTGAAGCGCGGCTCCATTTTTGGCACCGTAAAGAAGCAGGCGGCGGCCTCGCGGTACGAAGTCAAAATCCCGAACGGGGTGGCAGGCATTCGCGGCACCATCTACATGATCAGTGCCAATGGCAACATCGCCTGCCTGCAGGGCACCGTCGTGGCGGCACACGCTGACGCCAATGGCAATGTGGTCACCAAACCCGTCGGGGCGGGCCAGCAGTACAACATTGCCTCGGGCGTGTTGAGCTTCATCTCGACGGCTCTGAACAACACGCTGCTGGTCATCGCGCAGCAATGTAATTACACCTCGGGTGGAGGCGGCGGCCTGCCCGGCGGCTGGGGCGGGCACGGCCACCATGATCACGGTCCGGACTTGGTTTCTCCGACCCGACCCTGAGTCGAATCATCCAATCTCGTCACGATTGGAAGGCTTTACAAACCAGAGCAGCGTGAGGTTGCTCTGGTTTTTTCTTTTTACCCGCTGAGTGAAATCCTCCTGGTCCAAATCAATCCCCCTGGTCATTGCGGGAGTCCTCCTTCTCCTGACCAGCCTGCTGGCGTGCATTTCCGTGGATTTTTTTGAGCGGCAGGAGCGCATGACATACGATTGGCGCGTCCGGCTGGCTCTGCATTTTTCCGCGCCGGTGTATCCCGGCCTGGGCTTCGCCCAAATTGATGATGAAACCATCGCCACGGTAAAAAATGGATCGCTCGGGTATGGGTTTGGACTCTATTGGCCGCGGCAGGTTTACGGCCGGCTCATCAACGAACTGCAGCAGCAAGGTGCGGAAGTTGTCGCTCTGGACGTGTTGTTCGGCGAACTGCGCGAGGACCACAAGGGCGTGCGCCTGGTGGATGGCAGTTATATGGATTCCGACGCCTACTTTGCCGCGGAAATGCGCCGCGCGGGCAACGTGTTGCTGGCGGTGACCACGAACCTGACCCCGCCCGAGTTGTTTACCAGCGCCGCCGCCGGGCTGGGGGACATCTCGACCGACCGGGATTCGGACGGGATCCTCCGGCGGGCGCGGGCTTTTACCTGGCATCGGGTCTGGCACCCCCTGCTGCGGGCGCTGGAAACCAAACCCGGAGCTCACGCCAATCTGCGCCACGCCCGCATTGAGTCACTGGCCGGACAGCGAAAACTCCTTGTCCCCTTGGAAAATGCGAGCGGGGAGGTGGTGGAAATCCCGCTCGACGATCAGAATAATTTTACCATCACCCCGTCTGCGGATGCACCTGACCAGGGCCGCCAACAAGCCCCCGCGTTTACAATGGAACGTATCTGGCACATGGGAATTTGCCTGGCGGCGTGGCACCTCAAACTCGACCTGACCAACGCCGTGGTGGATTTGGAACACGGACGCATCACCCTGAACGGTCCCGACCGGATGCAACGCACAATTCCCGTGGACCGGGAAGGATATTTTTACGTGGATTGGGTCCTGCGTCCGGACGATCCCCGGCTCACCTCGGAACCCGTTCACAAATTGCTGCGGGAACAACGGGCGCGGGCCCTGGGTGCACCCGTGGATCCTCCCGTGCGTTGGCGGGACAAGTTGGTGGTGGTCGGCTCCAGTGCCTTGGGCAATGACTTGACCGACTTGGGAGCCACGCCGCTGGACAAAAGCACCTTGCTGGTCAGCAAGCATTGGAATGTCGCCAACTCCGTCATCACCGGACGTTTCATTCGAACCGCATCCGCCCCACAAAAGGTGGGGCTGATTATTTTGTTGGGCGGCTTGACAACCTTTGTTACCACCAAATTTCGCATTGGCCGGGGATTGATCGCTGTACTGGCCCTGGCCGTGACTTATGTGCTTGTTTCGCTGGCGCTGTTTGTCCAGGCACGGATCTGGTTGCCGCTTTTTCTGCCCCTGGTTGGAGCGGTGGCGGTCAATTACGGCCTGCAAATTGCCTACCGGGCCTTGTTTGAGCAGCGCGAGCAACGCCGTGTGAAGGGGATTTTTTCCAAGGTGGTTTCACCCAATGTCACCAAGGAGCTGTTGGGCCGGAAAAGCTTGTCCTTGAGCGGAGAACGGGTGGCGGTGACCGTGTTGTTCGCAGATGTCCGCGGTTTTACCGAGCTCACCGACACGCGTGAGGCGGCGGCCGCGGATTATATCCAGCGCCATCACCTCGAGGACGAGCAGGCAGATTCCCTGCACAACGAATCGGCCCGGGAAATTTTGCACACGGTCAATTCTTATCTGGCGATTGTGGCGGACATCGTGAAAAAGCACGACGGGACACTGGATAAATACATCGGCGATTGTGTCATGGCGTTCTGGGGTGCGCCGACAGCACAGCCGGATCATGCGACGATCTGTGTCCGGGCGGCGATTGAGGCGCAACGCGCCATCCAAACATTTAACGCCAGCCGTCAGGAGGAAAACCGCCAGATTGAAACGGCCAATGCTGCGCGGGTGGCGGACGGACTGCCGCCCCGGCCTTTCCTGCCGGTTTTGACCTTGGGCACGGGAATCAACACCGGAATGGTCACCGTCGGGTTGATGGGCTCGAACGCGCATATTCTAAACTACACGATTTTCGGCCGGGAAGTTAATCTGGCCAGCCGGCTGGAAAGCGTCTCCGGCCATGGCCGGATTGTGATTGGCGAGGGCACGTACCAGGCACTGCTCCAGAAAGAGCCGGAGCTGGCCGCTGCCTGTATCGAATTGGAACCCGCGCGCTTGAAGGGCTTCCAAAAGCCCGTGAGGAATTTCGAGGTGCGGTGGTAACCATCCCGTTGGTGCCGTTTTCTTCCTCGTCAAACCCTGATTCCTGCTTCAACCTGCCCACATGCGGACCGCGATTTATCCCGGCAGTTTTGATCCTTTTACCAACGGGCACCTGGATGTGGTCCAACGGGCGGCCCGGTTGTTCGATCGTGTCATCGTCGCCGTGGCCCAGAATGAGGACAAAGCGCCGCTGTTCACCCTGGAGGAGCGGCAGGCCTTCATCAAACAATCGGTGGCGGACCTCGCGCATGTCACCACCGATGTGTTGGACGGATTGTTGGTCAATTACGTGCAAAAGCAGGCGGCTCAAGCTGTGGTGCGCGGATTACGGGCCGTGTCCGACTTCGAGTTCGAATTCCAAATGGCCCTCATGAATCGCAAGTTGAACGATCATTTCGAGACCATCTTCATGATGCCCAAGGGGGCGTACACCTTCCTCAGCTCCCGGCTGGTGAAGGAAATTGCCCGCCTGGGCGGCGACGTGAGCGCGTTTGTGCCCGAGCACATTCAGGCCGCATTGCTGGCTAAGTTTGGCAAAGCCGCAACCCGCTAACCCATGCCGCTACTGGTCAATCTTCGCCATCTGGAGCGGCACGACGTGGAACTTGCCGGCGAGCTGCCGGTGGCGGACCTGGACCTGGACCTTCGCGACGAGATGATTGAGGTGCGGCATCCCCTGAAGTTCCAACTGGTCGTGCAAGGCCTGACAGACGGTTTGCTCATTCGCGGGCGCCTGTCCCTGCCGCTGGATTGCCGGTGCGTGCGATGCTTGCGGCCCTTTGTTCAGAAACTGGACTGGCCGGATTGGTCCTGTTTGATCCCCCTTGCTGGAGAAGAGGCGGTGGCGCGGGACGGAGACACCGTGGACTTGACGCCTTTTTTACGGGAAGATATTCTGCTGGAGTTGCCGCAACATCCGTTGTGCAACCCGGATTGTTGCGGTTTCAAACCACCGCTTCACAGCAAACCGAAAGTGAAGTCCCCGGACGATGCGAAAACGCCGTCGGCTTGGGTGATGTTGGACAAAGTTAAATTTAGGAAAGAGTAATTATGGGTGTTCCCAAGCGTAAACCATCAACCAGTCGTATACGGATGCGGCGGGCCTACAACAGTGTGTTAAAGCTGCCGCAGTTGAGCACCTGCCCTCAATGCGCGGCGCCTTATGTGCCGCATCGCGTCTGTCCAGCGTGTGGATTCTACAAGGGCCGCCAGGTGGTCACGGTGAAAACCGGGGCATGATCCGGGCGCGCGGCCGCTCCGCGTGCAGCGTCGCGAGCCCGCCCGTTCACTATGCGAATCGCGCTGGATGTCATGGGTGGTGATCACGGGTGCGTGGTCGCCATCAGGGGCGCCAAACGCGCACTCGACACGGACAACCGCATCACCGCGTTGATGCTGGTCGGGCAGGAGGAAAAAATCCGCGCAGCCTTGCGGGAAGCGGGCCTGGTTGACCCCCGCGTGCAGATCGTCCACGCCTCCGAGGTGCTGACGATGAAGGACAAGCCGCTCGAAGGCATCCGCAAGAAAAAGGACTCCTCGCTCGTCCGCGCCATTGAGCTGGTCCGCAGCAAAAAGGCGGACGCGGTCATTTCCGCGGGCAACACCGGCGCGTTGGTGGCCGGTTCGATGAAACTGGGCCGGGTGGAGGGGGTCGAGCGGCCGGCCATCGCCTGCCGGTTTCCCTCGTTTTCGCAGGATTTCATCATGCTCGATTGCGGGGCGAATACCGTGGCGGAACCCTCGCATTTGGCCCAGTTCGCCGTGATGGGCCGCATTTACGCCCGGGAAATTTTGGGCGTCGAGAAACCGCGGGTGGGCGTGTTGAGCAACGGCACGGAAGAAGGCAAGGGTACGGAGCTGACGCAGGCGGCCGCGCGCTTTTGCGCCCGACTCAATCTGGATTTCATCGGCTATTGCGAAGGATTTGACCTGTTCAACGATGGGGTGGATGTGGTCGTGTGTGATGGGTTCACCGGCAATATCGTGCTGAAAACCTGTGAGAGCCTCAGCAAGACTTTCAGTCGCCTGCTGAAAAACGAGGTGAAGGCCAACCCGGTGCGGGTGGTGGGCGGGGCGTTGGCCCGCGGGGCGTTCAGCGCCCTGAAGCGGCGTTTGGACCCGGAGGTGTACGGGGGCGCCGCCGTCCTCGGCGTCAACGGCATCGTCATCAAGGCCCATGGGTCCTCCCGTGAACGCGCCTTTGCCAGCGCGGTTCGCGTGGCGACGGATGAATTCGGGCGGGGTCTGAAGCAAATGATCGCCGCGGACATTCAGCAGGCCAATCAACAGATCGCCGCGCTTACCGCCGGCGCCACAGGGACATGATCTCCTCCGCTCCTTCCTCCTCCACCGCATCCGTGCCGGGCCACGCCTTGTCGGGGCGAAGCGTTTCCATCGTGGGCTCCGGAGCTTGTGTGCCGGCCAGGGTCCTCACCAATTCCGACCTGGAAAAAATCGTCGAAACTTCGGATGAGTGGATCACCACCCGCACTGGCATCAAGGAGCGCCGGATTGCCGCCCAGGACGAATTTACTTCAGACCTGGCCACACAGGCGGCGCGGCGCGCCATGGCCGCGGCGGGAGTGGCCGCCGACCAAATCGACCTGATCATCGTCGCCACGATTACACCCGACATGGTGTTCCCGTCCACGGCCTGCCTGGTTCAGCAAAAACTGGGGGCTTCGCGCGCCGCCGCCTTCGATTTGGAGGCGGCCTGCTCCGGTTTCATTTACGGCATGGAAATCGGACAACAATTTGTGCGCTCCGGCACGTACCACACCGTCCTGGTCATCGGCGCTGAAAAATTGTCTTCCGTGGTGGACTGGCAGGATCGCAATACGTGCGTGTTGTTCGGCGACGGGGCGGGCGCGGTGATTTTACAGCACCGGCCGGGTTCGCGCGGGTTGTTGACCACCGTCATGGGCGCCGACGGCGACAAATCCAAGCTGCTGTACATGCCGGGGGGAGGCAGTCGCTGTCCGGCCACGACCCAGTCCGTCATGTCCCGTTTGCATTTCCTGCGCATGGAAGGCCGGGAGACCTTCAAACACGCCGTGCAAGCCATGATCAGCGCGGCCACGGAAGCGCTGCGTCGTTGTCAGCTCGAGATCTCCCAGATCAAGTGCATCATCCCGCATCAAGCGAATCGCCGTATTTTGGACGCGGTCGGCGAACGGCTGGGCGCCAAGCCGGAACAGTTGTTTTGCAATCTGGACCGTTATGGCAATACGTCCGCCGCCTCGGTGGCGATTGCGCTGGATGAAGCCGCCCGGGCCGGCCGGATGCAGCGCGGCGACCTGGTGTTGTTGGTGGTGTTTGGGGCCGGTCTGACGTGGGGGGCGGTGGTGATTGAGTGGTAGTCTCAGCGCCGCTCCATTCGCTTCCGGGCTGTGTCGAGCACTTTCCGTTCGTGCGCCGTTAAACTCTGAATGCCATGCCGGGAGATTTTTTCCAGGATGGGATCCACGGCTTCGCTGAAAAATTCCGTTTCTGACTCCACCTCCGGTTCCGGTGCCGTGCGGCCGGCCGCCCGGGTCGGAACGGGTTTCGGCCGCGTAAGCCAGCGCAGCATCAACCACCCGCCCAGGATGCCCCCAGCATGCGCGCCGTGCGCCACACGGCCGTTATCAATCAGTATCCCCAGCAAGCTGATGCCCAAACTCACGCCCAGCAAAACCCGGGCGCTGACGGTGACCGGAATCACAAAGAACAGCAGCACCGTCAGCTCCCGGTGGGGAAACATCAGGGCATACGCGGTAATCAAGCCAAAGACTCCGGCTGATGCCCCGACCACCGGCGTGTAGAGGTGCAACCCTTCATGCACCATGACGCCAAAGCGGCTCGGCAACACAAGACTTCCGGCCACATGCACCAGGCCGCCAATGACGCCGCTCGCCAGGTAGAGCCAGACAAACCGCTTTGTGCCCAACGCCTCTTCAACCGCGAATCCGAAGAAATAGATCCCGATGGAGTTCAGCACCAGGTGCAGCAAACCAGCGTGTAAAAACTGGAAGGTGAACAATTGCCAGAGGTAACCGTGCCGCAGCCCGAGCCAGCTGAGGCTGAGGTAATCAGTCGGAAACAGGCGCGGGGCGAGCGCTTCGATCAGGAAAACGGCGGCATTGAAAATCAGAATGGCGGCCGTTGCCGTTTTCCAGCGACTGGCGCGGCCATAAACCCTTTCGGAGCGCATGTAATCTCGATCACCCAGCATGTGCCGCCAACCTAGATGGCTGGCTGGAGATTTTCAAACCTCTTGTCACTGCAGCCCCGGTCGTGTGCCGCCCGTGCGTGACCCGGACCGGCTCCGGACGCGCAGTCCTGCCGAGGGAAAATCCGGCCGGATTTGAACAAAATCCGTTTCACCCGGTCGAACTGCACGACGGACAAATTCGTATTGAATTTATCTCATCAAATTTTCATTATTTCCTCCAGATGAATACTCGACTACTTGCGCTGTTCCTGACTGCGACAGTCAGCCTGAGTTTTGCCCGGGCTGAAACCGGCAAAACCTTCAAAGACGAGAAGGAGAAGGCCAATTACGCCATCGGTTTGAGCGTGGGTGGCAATTTCAAACAGGGCAATCTGGAGTACGACGCGGCTGCGTTCGAGCAGGGCATGAAAGACGCCCTGGGCGACAAGCCGGGGCTGAGCCCGCAGGAAATCTCCGAGGTGATTCGCAAATATCAAAGTGAACGACGTGCTGTCCTGGGTGAAAAGAACAAAGCGGAGGGCGAGGCCTTCCTGGCGGAAAACAAGACCAAACCGGGAGTGAAAACCTTCGCGAGCGGACTGCAATACAAGGTGCTGGCCGAAGGCAGCGGCGATTCACCCAAGCCGGAGGATTCCTGCGTGGTCAAGTATCGGGGCACGCTGATCAATGGCACGGAGTTTGACAGCTCGGAACGTCAGCACAATGGCACGGCCACCTTTCCCGCCAACCGGGTGATCAAAGGCTGGACCGAGGCCTTGACCCACATGAAACCAGGAGCGAAATGGCAGCTTTTCATCCCGCCGGACCTGGCTTACGGCGAGCATGGCAACCGCAACATCGGTCCGAACAGTGTGTTGTTGTTCGACGTCGAGCTGGTTTCCTTCAGTCCTCCTCCGCCCCCGGCCAAGCCCGCTGCGCCTCTGACCAGCGATATTATCAAGGTGCCGTCCTTGGAAGACATGAAGAAGGGCGCCAAGATCGAAACCATCAAGCCCGAGGACGTGGAAAAGCTGCAAAAGGAAAAGGAAAAGAAGAACTGAGTCCGGCGGTTCACGGGGCAGTTGGCAGCAGTGGCAGCGGGGGGTGACACTGCGGCGGCTCGCGGCGCACGATGATGGAGTGGCCCGCGACGGGCAAACCGGTTGCCGGCGGCGGCAAACCCAATGTCCGCGCCCCAAATTAGACTCTTGACAAAGCGGGCGTCCGGCGGAGACTCTTCACGCAAACGAAGCCGTAGATTCAAGTCCAATATGCAAGACTTCAAAGTGGAAAAATTCAACGGGCCGAACTCCCGGGAGACGGCGAAACTTACTTCCTTGTTGGCCCTGGCCGCCGGTGCGGTTGCCTGCCCGCAACCCGGGCATGCCGACATCATCTATACCAGCCTCGGACCAAGTGGGTATGCCGTCGGATTCACGGCCAACGAAAGTCTGCAATTTGTGGTTCCCGGTGATGCGAACGTCGGATTCAAACGGGTTTCCAGCGTCAGCTACACGTCCCCGGGTTCCCTCACCATCAATATTCGGCTGGTGCTGGCCGGTGATTTGGGTGGTGGAGCAGGAGGCGGCTTCAATGGCACGAGCGTTGCCGCGCCCAAACCATTCGGAGCTGCCTGGGATAATCCAGCCCTGCTCTACAATGTGCCGGTGGCGTGGGTGAATGATGTCAACGGGAGCAGTGGCACGAGTGATTTCGATCATCAATATTACGCCTGGATGTTCAATGACAGCACCCAGGGCGGGGCGGCGCGGTACGGCTGGGCCGAGGTCAGTCTGGCCATGGCGGGTTACAACGCTGGTGGACCGACCCTGACGGTTTGGGCTTACGCCTACGACAACACCGGGCTCAAGCCGACGATGGGGGCAATTCCCGAACCGACTTCAACCGCCCTGCTGGCGCTGGGGGCCATGGCGCTGGGCGCGCGCGGCGTGCGCAAGTGGCGCCAAGACCGGAAGCCCCTCCGGTCAGTTTGAAGCGGATCATCCAGTGATGAATTTTCTGGCGGATTGGCCGAATTAGAGGCCAATCCGTTTCGTTTTGCAGCGCATGCCCAAACCACGCGTCTTACTCATCGGCTGGGACGCGGCGGATTGGAAAATCATCCGGCCGCTGTTGCAAGCCGGTCAAATGCCGCACCTTGCCCGGCTGATGCAGGAGGGCGTGAGTGGGAATATCGCTACGCTGTATCCAGTGCTCAGTCCGATGCTGTGGACTTCCATCGCGACGGGCAAACGCGCTTACCAGCACGGCATTCACGGGTTCATTGAGCCGCTGCCGGATGGCTCAGGGGTGCGGCCCATTTCGGTGCTGTCCCGGCGCACCAAGGCGCTCTGGAATATCCTCAATCAAAATGGTTGCCGCTCCCTGGTTGTGGGTTGGTGGCCTTCGCATCCGGCGGAACCCATCAACGGGGTGATGGTTTCCAACCACTTTTCCCTCCCTTCGGGCACGCCGGGCCACCCGTTGCCGCTGCCCGCCGGCACAGTGCATCCACCGCCATTGGCCGCCTCCCTTGGGGATTTGCGGGTTCATCCGATGGAATTGACCGGGGAATTTGTGCGGGCGTTTGTACCGGATTATGACCGCGTAAACCAAACCGAAGACAAGCGCCTGCACATGCTGGGAAAAATCCTCGCCGAAACCATGTCCATCCACGCCGTGGCCACCGAGTTGTTGGCGACGCAAACCTGGGATTTCGCCGCGCTGTATTACAGTGCCTTGGACCACTTCGGGCACGGATTCATGCGCTACCATCCGCCACGTTTGCCCGGCGTCCCGGAGGCGGACTTCGCCATTTATCAACACGTTATCAACAACGCCTATCGCTATCACGATGCCATGTTGGGGACGTTGCTGGGATTGGTGGACGAACACACCACCGTGATGGTGTTGAGTGATCACGGCTTCCATCCCGATGCCCAACGTCCGGATTATATTCCCGCCGAACCCGCCGGGCCGGCGCTGGAGCATCGGCACTTTGGTGTTCTCTGTCTGAAAGGGCCGGGGCTGCGCCGCAATGAACCGGTTTATGGCGCGAGCCTGCTCGATATTTGTCCAACCGTGCTGTCGTTCTTTGGACTGCCGCCCGGACGCGACATGGAGGGCAAGGTGTTACATTCGATTTTCCAATGCCCGCCCGAACTTCATCCCATTGAGAGTTGGGATGCCGTTCCGGGCGATGCGGGCCTTCACCCGCCGGAGACCCGACTGGATGCCTCCGCCTCCGCGGCGGCCTTCCAGCAATTGGTGGAGCTGGGCTACATCGCACCGCCGGCTGCCAAAACGCAGGAAATCCTGGCCGAAGGAGTGCGGGAGCTGGAATACAACCTGGCGCGCGCCTATCGGGACGGGAATCATTGTGCGCCCGCGGCGGACTTGGCCGAGCGACTTTGGACACGCTGGCCGGCGGAACACCGCTTCGGCGTCTTGTTGATTGACTGTCTCACAGCCTTGCAGCAAACGGAACGGCGCCGGAGCGCCATCACCACGTTGGCGCAGCGCGTGGAGGCGTTTCAACGCCAGGCTCAAACCGAAACCGTCCCCCTCCCTTCGCCCTCAACGCCTTCGGCCGTCGAACCGATTGCAGATCGCCGGGCGCGCCTCCTGGAGCGGCGGCGCTGGGAGCTGGCGCAGGGCGCCGACTTGCTGCTGGAATGGCTGTGGATGTCGCAGGCGCTGATGGAAGGGCATCGGGCCGAGGCGCGGGAGCGTCTGACCCGGCTTCTGCCCCTGGTGACACCCCACCGAAGCTGGACACCACGAGTCATCAGCGCCTTGATTGAGCTGGGGGAAACCGAAAACGCACAGACCCTGCTCACCAGAATGTTGGATGAGGACGCCGAAGATCCAGCCGCTCACGCGCAACTGGCGGACCTGCATTTCCGCGCCGGAAGATTCGATTGTGCCATCGCTGCGGCCAGCGAATCCCTGAGTTTGCTTTACTTCCAACCCGCCCTGCAGGCACTGCTCGGCCGCGCGCTGTTGATGCAACGGCGTTTTGCCGAAGCGGAACAGGCGCTGCTGGTCGCCGTGGCGCAAAGCCCGCGTCATCTGGTGGCGCATGAGGCGCTGGCCGTCCTGTATCGCGACCATCTGCATCGACCCGACGCGGCTTTTGCCCACGAAGGTCGCGCGCGTTCACTGCGCCATGAACTGACGGAGCGGCAACGCAACGGGGCGTCTCCGCGCCCCCTCGGGCCGCTCCGGGCGGGCCCCGCCCCTGCCTACGTGACCTGGCGGGACGCGGCGCAGGGAGAGATGCCGCCCCCTTTTCCGCACACCCTGTCGCGCGATCGGATCGTGACCGTGGTGTCCGGCCTGCCCCGCAGCGGCACGTCGTTGATGATGCAGCTGCTGGCCGCCGCCGGCCGCGTGATCTTGACCGACGGGCAACGTGGTGCCGACGTGGATAATCCACTCGGGTATTACGAGTTCACCCCGGTGCTTTCCCTGGCCAGAGACGCCTCCTGGCTGCCGCAGGCCCGCGGCAAGGTCGTCAAGGTCGTCGCGCAGTTGCTGCCGTCGCTGCCGCGCAGCGAATATTACGAAATCATTTTCATGGAGCGGAATCTGGACGCGGTCACCGCCTCGCAACGCATCCTGTTGCAACGCCAGGGGCGTTCGGGCGCGGACCTGGAGACGGAGCGGCTCGTCGAGACTTATCAGCAGCAGCTCACCCTGTTGCGGCAGCAAATCAATCGGCGGGCGGAGATCCGCTGGTGGGCGGTGAGCTATGAAGCCCTGTTGCAGGATGCCGCGTCCGTGGTGGCCGCGTTGTCAGAATTCCTCGGGCCGCCCTTTGATTGCGCCCGGGCCGCAGCGACCGTGCGTCCGGATTTGTGCCGTCATCCGTAGCGGGCCGAAGCTGTCCGGGCTTTGGTTGCTTGCCAGCGACCGATTCTTCACGGAAAATGCGTTACCTTGGCATCATGGGTGCAAACCAGAATCAGCCTTCGAATCCGCCCCGCCCGACGCCGCCGGATTTTTCCGAATCCGGCGCCTGGCGGGATGTGGGCAGCGGTTGGCAGCCGTTGTTCGGCAGTTTCCATGGTGTGGGGTACAGTTTTGAGTGGCATGATTTTAAGGCGCGGCGTGAGTTTGATTGGGGCGCCACCTTTCATCCAAACTGTGTTGAGCTCTGCCTGAATCTTAACGGGCACGGGTATGTGACTGCCGGCGCGCACCGCGCTGATTTCTCCCCGAACACCGCCGGGTTCTATTTTCGACAGCAGAACGCCTTGGAGGCGCGCCGGACCGCCGGTGAACAGCACACTTTTTTGACGGTGGAATTTTCCTGCCCGTTCCTTGCGCAACACCTGGTCGCCGCCAAAACCATGCTGCACCCCCTGGTGCGCGCGGCGGTCGAGGCGCGTTCGAATCAAACCACGGTCGGCGTGCCCCAGCGGTTGACCGCACCACAATTGCAGTTGATCACCTCCCTGCGACAACCGCCCGTTTATGCCGCGGCGCAGCCGATTTGGTATCAATGCAAGGCACTGGAACTGGCGGTCATCTTTTTTGTGCAACCGCCGGCCGGGGAGGAGTTGTTTTGCACGCGCCAGCAGCGCCTCGCGCAGGAGCGGGTGGAACAGGTCATTTTCCTGTTGAAACAAAATCTCGCGGCGCCGCCGTCCCTGGAAGAGCTGGGAAGGAAAATCGGGTGCAGCCATTTTTATCTGAGCCGGATTTTTTCCGCGCAAACCGGACAAACGATCACCCAGTTTTTGCGGCAACTGCGCATGGAACGCGCCGCCGAGCTGTTGAAATCCCGTGAATACAATGTGACGGAAGCCGCTCATGAGGTGGGCTACAACAGTTTAAGCCACTTCAGCACCACGTTTCAGGAGACATTTGGCTGCTGTCCGGGGTTGTATCCCGTCGCAACCGCCACGCAAAAATCCGCCGCGTTGAAATCCCGCGATCATTAGAGGTGCGCGGTTTCGCAACCGCCCGACAATTTTCCGCAAGCGACCGACAGCCCGAAGATCGGGGCGTCCGTTATGCTGGACGTCTTATGGGAAAAGTTCATCGATTAGTCCTCACGGCAATTTTGGCTGGACCGGGGTGTCTCCTCTGTCCGCCTGCAGCCAGCGCCCAGATCGTGGAAAAGGTGGCGGATTTGAACATTGCCGGCGGCGGCCCCGGCGGGCCGCTGGATCGGTTCACGCAAGTTGGGACCAATCTGTGGTTCACCACCGCGAAGGGCGGCATTTTTGATCCGCGCGGCACCGTCTCCCGTTATGATTTGGTGACCCACGAAGTGACGGTGGTGGCCAGTTTGGGCAACGAGCAGGGGTCCTCGCCGGAAAGTTCGTTGCTGGTGATTGAGAATGAGGGCTATTTTACCACCAAGAGTGGCGGGACGGGGAATGCCGGCACGATCGCCAAAATCAATCTCATCAACGGCGTCGTCACCGTGCTCTATAATTTTCCGGAAAACAGTCCGGAGAACCGGGCCAACGGGATGCAAACCGGCTCGACCTCCCGCAGCGGCCTGACGCGGATCGGGGATGAACTGTGGGCGACGACCTCGCTGGGAGGAACCTCCAACCGCGGCACCATCGTCAAATACGATCTGACCAGTGGCGTCACCACCCTGGTCACCAACCTGGACGGGCCGATGTTGGGCGGGCAGGCGTTCGACGGTTTCACGGCGGCGGGTACGAATGGCTGGTATTTTACCACGTTCTCGGGTGGTAGCACCTTTGCCACGCCAGGGTTGCCGCTGGGGGCGGGAACATTGGGGCGTCTGACTTTCGATGAAGCGGGTCATGCGGTGATTTCGCGGCTGGTTGATCTCCCGGACGGTTACACGCAATTTCCCGGGCTGTCCCCCACATGGGTCGGCGACAACTCACTTTATTTCGCCACCACCGGACCTAATGATGCGCCCGGGGCCATCATCCGCTATGACCTGGACACCGGCACCTGGACGAATCTTTTCAGCTTTCCCCAGGCAACCGCGCTTGAGATCGGTTCCCGGCCCGGTTACAGCGGTTTGACCGAGTTTCGCGGCGACCTGTATTTCATCAATCGCCAGGGCGGCACTAACGCCAGCAGTCCCACCGCCACTGCCGGGACGGTGATGAAGTATAATATCGCCTCCAACACCGTGACCAAGCTGGCGGATTTGGGCGGTCCGGTAGGGCCGCAATCGCTCGGCAGCGCGTCCGGCTTCTTTGGCAGCGGCACACTCGTCGAGGAAAACGGGCGGCACTACATTTATTACCCGTTGACGGCTGGCGGGGCCTACAATAACGGCACGATCATCCGCATTGACCTGGCGGCGTTCCGCGTCAAGATCACGCCGGAGCCGGGCCAGCAGATTCGCCTATCTTGGGACGGGGGGTATCCGCCCTTCACCGTGCAGCAGCGGACCCATCCGGTGGAGGGTGACTGGGAGAACGTGGCGCAAGGGCTGATGGACCGGTTCCTGGTGTTACCGGCAACAAACGCCGCGGCCTATTATCAGGTGATTGGTCAACCATGAGGCAGGCGCCTCCCAAAGCAGCTCAACCCGGCCGGACTTCGGTGTGGTCGGGTTTTACATTGATCGAGCTGCTGGTGGTGATTGCCATTATCGCCATTTTGGCCGCCCTGTTGCTGCCGGCTTTGGCCCGAGCGAAGGACGCGGCGTACCGGGTCAATTGCCAGTCCAATCTGCGCCAATTGGGATTCGTGTATCACCTTTACAATGAGGATTATAACGGCAAGCTGCCGACGAGCGCCATGCTGGGGAATTCGAACTACCGCTACAGCACAGACACCAACAGTCTGCCATATTTCTTCCGGCCCTACTGCCCGACGAATCGAGTCTGGATGTGTCCGGCCGGCCGCAGGATCCTCACCAACGGTGTGAACTACGCCTGGTCGCGCGCGCAAAACGTCGTGCGCGAAAGCGGCAGCCAGGCGGCCTTTTTGAAAATGTCCCAGACGTTTGTCGTTTGGGACAATTACTGTTACACGCAGCCTTCGGTTTATAACATTCCTGAAATTCGCAGCGGTCCGCCCGTGGCAAACCGGGTCAACTGGTATTATCCCCATAACAACAAAAAGCGTATCAACTGGCTTTACCTTGACGGGCACACCGAAAATCGCGAACTCTGACGCCCCGCCATCTCCCACACCCGGAATATGATTCACCGTCTCGTCATGATCATCCCGCTGTGCCTGGTCTGCGCCGCCTCCAGCCAGGAGACTCCGAAGCCGCAGCCCGCGCCGGTCCGGCAGGTCTGGGATTATGCGGACGAGCTCGATTTGAGCCCCCAACAACGGACGGCCTTGTTTGCGATTCGCGACCGCTATGAGGCAGCCCGCGCGGCGGTGCGCGCCGCTTCCGGCACCAACTTGCCGCCCGACATGTTGCGCGCCGCCCAGTTGAATCTCAACGACCAGCTCCGGCTGGCCAACCGCCAGCTCGGCGAACTGCTCACGGACGCCCAGAAGGAAAAGCTGACGGAATTGCGCGAGGCCGGCACTGAGCGCCGGACATCGGCCCGCCGCCCGGCCACTGCCACCGACGATGGCGACGGTGCGCCCGCGTTGACCACCACACGCAAGCCGCCGCGCAAGCAGTTGTCCGAGGAGGCGTATCGCAAACTGGCGGCCGAGCTGCGCGCGATGTATGCGCAACCCGCGACGAACTGGCCCGCGCCGCACCTGGACGACGACATCAAACCGCACTTTCAGGAGCTGGGGTTGCTGCCTCCGGTTGTCTTTCCAACAAACAATCCCTACACCAGCGCCAAAGCCGAGCTGGGGAAGAAATTGTTTTTTGATCCGCGCCTGAGCGGATCGGGCCAGATCAGTTGCGCGAGTTGTCACGATCCGGATCTCGGGTTCGCCGACGGGCGCACCGTTGCCTTCGGGCACGAACGACGCGAACTCAAGCGCAACGCACCAACGATCCTGAATTCGGCGTTCAACACGACGTTGTTCTGGGATGGGCGCGCCACCTCGCTCGAAAAGCAGGCGGCCGATGTGGTGAATAACGCCGACGAGATGCACTCCAGCGAACATTTTGTTTACGCGAACCTCAACAAGATTCCCGGCTACCGTGACGAATTCGCCGCCGCGTTTGGTTCGCCGGAAGCCTCGCTGGAACGCGCCGTCCAGGCCATCGCCACCTTCGAGCGCACCATCACGAGTCGCGGCAACGCGTTTGATTCCTTCCTGCGCGGCGACACCAATGCCCTCAGCGACGAGGCGGTCCGCGGGCTGCACCTCTTCCGCACCGAGGCGCGCTGCATCAATTGCCACAACGGTCCGAATTTCACCGACGGGAAATTCCACAACGAAGGGCTGACCTACTACGGCCGGAAGTTGCAGGACCTGGGGCGCTACGAAGTCACGAAGCAGCCCGAGGACGTGGGCCGGTTCAAGACGCCCACCTTGCGCAACATCGCCCGCACCGCGCCCTACATGCACAACGGATTGTTCGACCTCGACGGCGTGTTGAACATGTACAACGCCGGCATGGCCACGGTGCGACGCAAGCCGGAGCAAAAGGACGATCCGTTGTTCCCGGTGAAATCACCGCATCTGCAATCGCTCGGTTTGAACAAACACGACCTCGCTGACTTGAAGGCCTTTCTGGAAGCGCTGACCGAAACCCGGCTGCGAATGCGCCCGCCGGAATTGCCACCGACCGCGGCGGTCCAGCCCTAGTTCACGGCGCAACCCGCCGACAACATTTTGCAAGCAACCGGCGGCGGTCGCCGGCGAAATCCCGTTTACTCCTCCGGTGCGCCTGCGCGCCAGTCGCATCCAGTGCAACCAACAACACAACCGTTTCGTAACACATGAACTTTGTCCTTCGTAACCGCCAGTTTCTTTTGATCCTTTCCCTCCTCCTCGCGGGAAGCGCGACGAACGCCGCCACCAATGGCTTGGTGGTGCCGGCCTTCCGCGGGTCCGCCAACAGCGAGGCGGGTTACTGGGAGGTGTTCACCATGGCGGCGGGTGCGCCGGGAAATCTCGCGGACGGGGCCGGCTCGACTTCGGGCGCCGTGCTCACCCAGCACAGCCCGAATGCTTTCCTCACCGGTTCGGGCAACATCTACAACTTCACCGATGCCAGCACCTTCACGCTGGCCGACGTCACGCCCTTCGCCCTGGGCACGGTGGTTTTGCAGACGCGCACCGTCGGGAGCGAACTGGACTACAGTTCGGTTCAACTCACGTACACCGACGGCGGCGGTGTGCACTCGGTGGCGCCGCTCTTCCGACTGGAATTGGACCGCAGTGTCGGCAACGGGGACAACGTCTCCTCGTTGTGGCAATGGGATTTGAGCGGCCTGGGCGTGAGCAGTTACAGCATCGCCTTCGCCGCCGCCGAATCGAGCATGAGCTTCGATGCCCTGACCCTCGACACCTGGAATCAATTTTCGGTGGTGCCGGAACCGTCGGTCGCGGCATTAGGAGGCATTGCGGGCTTATTGCTCCTGACCCGCGCGCGAAATTTCAAACCAGCTTTAAGGAGGTTAGGAAAGCACTGATAACCGCACCGGCGTGCCCGCGGGTCAACCGTTGCGGGCGCGGTTTCCTCCCATGATACCCGCGCGTCAACTCGGAATGGTGCTGATGGTGGCGACCTCGGTCGCCTCGGCGCAACCTTTCCTGGTGAACTACAGCCAGCCGGCCCTGGATCGCTGGATGTATCCCTACAACTCCGATCCGGCCGGACGCCCCACGGCACCGGTCTTCGGCACGCTTGGCGATGACGCAGGTGTGGACACGCGGCATGCGCAATTCCTGGTCGGCTTCGACACCTATTCGCCGATTGCCACCAACCAAGGCCCCAGGAACTACCTGGTCCGCCGCGCGCGCTTCACCGCCACGGTCAGCCGGGACCAGGTGTTTACTTACGACCCCACCTCGGACGCCGTCACGACCTACTACGAAACCAATCATCCGGCGTATCAGGCGGACAGCGACCCCGGCCGGCCCATCGAATTGTTTGGCGCCGGATTCCGCAACGGTTTCACCGCCGAAAGTTTTCTCGAAGGCTCCCCTTTCGGCACCAATGGCATTGCCACGCGCAACGCCTACGCCGTCGGCTATCAAACCAACGGCGCGCTGGTGGATGTGAGCAACAATGTTGGGAAAACCAACGCGCTGTATCCGCATTTTGAAGTGTACCCGTTCGCCCTTGGCCTGAACACCAGTCTGACACCCGGCGACCTTGTCCCGAGTGACACCGCCTTCACGTTCGACCTCAATCTGGCGGACCCCTTGGTGCGGCAGTATGTGCAGGAGGCACTCGACACCGGCCGGCTGCGCCTGATGGTCACGTGGCTGGGCGGCGGCACGCTTGGCGGACAGCCGAGCTACCCGGATTTCTACAACAAGGAAAGCGTCTTGGGGGACCCGCCGGCACTCGAAATCGAAGGCACAGTGGTTACCGCCACCGATACGGAACCGGACGGTTTACCTGATGATTGGGAGAATTTTTATTTCGGCAATCTTTCGCAGGGAGCGAACGACGATCCCGACGGCGATGGCGCGTCCAATCTCGCGGAATATCTCGCGGGCACGAATCCCAACGAGGCCGCGAGCGTGCTGCAAATCGTTTCGATTGAGAGCGCCCCCGGCGGCACGAGCCTGCGTTTTCAATTCGCCGCCAGCCGCCGCTACACCATCGAATCCTCCGGCGATCTACAACGCTGGTCGGCGGTGACGGACCCCGTGCTCACGTATTATGCCACGCCGGGCGTGGCGGAATGGAAGGACGACGGCGCCCAAACCGGCGGCCTTGGCCCCATCCGGTTCTATCGAATTCAAGCGAGATGAAACGGAGCGCGTTCACCCTCATCGAATTGCTGGTCGTGATTGCGATCATCGCCATTCTGGCGGCCATGCTGCTGCCCGCGCTCGCCAAGGTCAAACGCAAGGCGCGCTGCATCGAGGAGGTTTCATCGGCGCGCCAGGTCATGCTGGCCATGCAGCTTTACACTGACGACAACCAAGACCGCCTGCTGCCGGGCTATGCCGCCGACACGAACGCAGTGGACGAGTTGAATCAGCCGCTGAGTTTTCCCGAAAATGCGCGCTACCCTTGGCGGCTCGCCCCCTACCTCGCCAACTCGTTCGAGACCATCTATTGCGCGGACAATCGCGCCAAGTTGAGCGAGCTGCGCGCGTTGGATCGCGCCGGCTATACCTACGCCGTCAGTGTGTACCCGTCCCTCGGCATCAATGCGTACTTCATCGGTGGCAACGAATCCGAGTTCTCCGCCGGCAAGGCCAACCAGAAATTTGGCGGCGGCACGGTGGTGCTGAAATTGAATGAAGTGCGCAAGCCTTCCGTGTTGATGGCGTTCCTCTCGGCGCGTTCCGCCGTTGATGGTGAGCACGCCAATGGTTATTACCAGGTCACGCCGCCTTTCCTGACCACCCGGCAGTGGGCGACGGACTGGTCCGCCTCCCTGACACCCAAACAATGGGGATTCGTCGCGCCACGTTACAATCAGCGCGCCGTCGCGGCGCAACTGGATGGTCACGTGGAGGCGTTCAACCTGCGCGAGCAACAAGACATGCGCCATTGGTGCAACACTGCTGACCGGGCCGATTTCACCCTGCAAACCACCCCCTGATCCGATCCGTCCCCAACTATGAACATGAACCATCACTCCCTCACCGCCTGCGCCGCCGTGCTCGGGGACGGCCGCCGCCACCAACCCGGTGCAAGCCGGGGAACGCCGGCCGGCGCCTCACTGTCCAAAGTGGTGTCCATCAAATTGCGACTGCCGTCGTTTCTGCTGAGCCTTGTACTCATCGGTCTTTTCAACCCGCTGATGGCGGGAAATTCACCCACCACCGCTCCCGGTTCGAATCACAAAATCGGCGTGCTGCTCGTCAACCACGGTTCGCGTTCCGCGACGTGGCGTCAGGCGTTGCTGGACCTGGAAACCACGGTGCGGCCGGCCATCTTGACGAACCAGGCAGTCCAAGGATTGAAGACCGCCTTCATGGAATACACCGAGCCGTCCATTGCCACCCGCTTGAAGGAATTCGACGCGGAAGGGTTCACGGACATCGTCATTGTGCCCGTGTTCCTGACCGTCAGTTCGCACACGTTCGATGACATCCCCACCATCATCGGCAAGAAGACCGATCCCCAGTCCCTGGAGACCATGAAGCTGGAGAAGATTGAGCGTTACCAGCCCCGGGCCAACACGGTCATTGCGCCCAATCTCGATTTCACCGATGTGCTCAAGGCCAACGTGCTGCGCCGCGTGCGCGCCCTCTCCACGAATCCCGCGGAGGAGGGGCTGGTGTTGATCGCCTATGGCGACACCACCTACGAGCGTGAGTGGGTTGCCCTGTTTGACGCCGTGGGCGCACACGTGAAAGCGCACACTGGCATCACCACGCACACCCATGGCTGGTGCGGACACATTGCGCATTATGATCCCGCGAAAACCACGGCGGCGGTCGGGCAGGTGTTGCAGACCAAGGCCCGGGCCATCGTGATTCCAGTGCTGGTGGCGCATGACGAAAATTTCCAGGTCCGCATCATCGGCGGCGGAATTGCCAAAGTGCCGGACTTTCAGAAGCGCGTGGTGTATCGGCCGGACGCCATCCTGCCCGATGCCGGGGTCGAGCGCTGGATCATTTCGATCAGCCAGGAGTTGGTGCGCAAGCTGCAGCCACAGCCTCAACTGGCGGGTAATCACTAGAACCAGCGTCGTGCGTCTGCGCCGCCTCAATACAACCCTGCATCGGGACCTGGGTTATTTCCTGTCCGGCCTCATTTTCGTGTATTGCCTGTCCGGTATCGCGTTGAATCACGTCAACGACTGGAATCCGGACTTCGTGATTCAAAAGCGCACCATCACGCTGGATCGCGTTTATACCGCGGACGAGATCAATGCCGACCGCCTCAAGCGGTTCTCCGCCCTGGTCGGCGAGGACCAGCCCAACCTGCACGACTTTCCCACCCCGGAGCGGGTGAAGCTTTACTACGACAACGCCTCGTTGCTGGTGGACCTCAGCACACGGACCGGAACGTATGAAAGTGTGCGCCGCCGGCCGCTGTTCTATCAAACCAACGTGCTGCATCGGAACAGTCTCAAAGGATGGAAATGGGTGTCCGATATTTTTGGAGCGCTGCTGATCCTTCTGGTCATCTCGGGCTGGTTCATTCTCAAAGGTCGCAACGGTGTCCTGGGGCGTGGCAAATGGTTCATCGCCGCCGGCATCCTGCCTCCGGTGGTGGCCGTCATCCTGTTTCAGTGGCTGCAAAACTGAAACGGGTTGTGCGGTGTGCGCCAGCCACGCGCCGCGCTTCCAGCATTGTCTGACGTGCAAGCGCGATGAAGCGGTCGCCCGGCCGGCTGACTCCGGAGCGCGCAACCCCGTTGCTTCCGGCAGCCGAGCGACCCGGGAGGCGCGGCAGTTTCTGCGCCGGTCTTCCGCGCTCACAATACGGCCGGCGGAAGTTTGATGTTCCAGCCATCCTTTGAAAAAGCCGACCTTGGGATCCGAGGTTCCATTTCCGGGGTTGAAGCCGGCGCGGCCATCCGGGGCCAAAATCGGATTGCATCGCCCCATGCTTTTTCCGATGATGCAGTCCTGACGCCCGACTTGGAAAGGGAACGGGCGGCGGTTGGAGCGCGCTTAGCTCAGTGGTAGAGCATTACCTTCACACGGTAGGGGTCGTAGGTTCGAAACCTACAGCGCGCACCATCTTCACTTTTGCAACGCCTGCCCCAAATCCACCCAGTGCAACTGGTATTTGGCCGGGGCCAGCCCGGCGCGGCGGCAAAGTTCGTCCATGTCCTCCTGCATTTCGTGGCTGGGGCCGGAGGTGGAGCGCCCGCCACTGAACACCAATTGCCCCGGCAGGGGGATCAGGTCGGGCGATCCGGAGTCTCCGCCTTTCCAGGTGTTCACGGTCAGGGGCGGTACGCCGGTGCTCACGTTTCCACCCTGCTCCGTCTGGAACAGGGGATAAGGCGCCGGACCAAAACTGGGCGGAAAATAATACTGCTTCCGGTTTTCCGGTGACACCACCGGCAGGGTTTCGATGTCGTCCGGCAGGTCGCGGTCCAACAGCAGAATGGAATAATCCCGGCGCGACGGCACGGGCGTGCGCACGACGGCCATTTGAATGACCGCCTCAATCCGGCGATTGTCCCGGGTAACGAACCACACGCGCTTGCCGTTGTGCGCGGGGTTGAATCCATCCATGCCAAAACTGTGCCCGCGCGTGTAGAGATGGCGTCGCGTCAAGGCCGTCAACGGGATCTGCCCCGGATTCCCTTCGCCTTCCCAACACGGACTCAAAGCCGTAACTCCCCGCATCCCCCAGATGACGCTGTTGGTGTTCCACTCGACCACCGGCGGCGTCTGGGGCCAGCCCGGCGGGTGCCGGCGCTGCGACCAGATGCGCAAGGTGCGTCCGTTGGTGTGCGCGAGGAAATTCGTCCAGATCAAATGTGCCAGGGTGCCCTCCTGATACCCATGGAAAACGCGATTGGTATAGGTGTACTCCCGACGGTAGCGGCGTTGGAAGACGGCATTGGTCGCCAGCCGCGCCGGCAGGTTGGTGGGAATGGCATTCGAATATATTCGCGTGATCGCCCAGGATTCCCAAACCCCGGCACCATTCGTGACCAGGCCCACGGAATTCGTCGTGGCTTCGAGCAACACCGGTGGTGGTGCGGCCGTTGCCACGCCCATCCACCCCAAACCGAGCAGCAGCAGCAGTTGACGCCACCGCCCGTATAACACGGCTGGAAGCGAGGCTTCCATAACTCAGCGGGTTCGCAGATTCCGGCCGGGGTGATGATGCCGGTGATCCATGCCGCCGGAGGCCCGCCGAATGCAGGCTGGCACGCAGCGTTGGTGGGGTTGGCCACCTGGACGCAGCATTACCGTCGCGGCTTTTATCGTGGTGACCGGCCTGACCGGCCCGGCCGCCGTCGTGGCGGCGAGGGCGCCGGCGCCGCGCCCCGCCCTGTCGCGAATGGTGGCTGCCGGTGCAAAAAAATTCTGTATGGCGACGTTTTTGAACTCAGACAGCAGACGCTGCTGATCAATGCGGTGGAGCTGATACGCCGGCGCGCCAAAGGTGACGGTACGGAAGCGGCGTGTTTTGCCGTGAACGGTTGCCTGCATGGGGTCAGCCTACGGCGAAGCGCCGGGGAACGCCAGCCTCCCGGTCATTTTTCCACGACCTTGAGGCGCTGGATCTCCGCCTGGATTTGCTTGTAACGGGAGTGGGCGCGCAACTTCTCCAGATCCGGATCCTTGGCCAGCCACTTGAAATCCCGATAACCGAGGCGCAGGGCGTTTTCCAGCGCATCGGCGGCTGCGTCGCATTGCTCCAACAGGGCGTAACTGCACGAGAGATTGTAGAAGACCAGCGGGTTGTCCGGCTCCAGCTCGGCGAGGCGTTGATCCACGCCCAGCCCTTCGGCGAACCGGCCGCGTTTGGTGTAGTTGTCGCCCAGCAACGCGAGCGCTTCCACGTAGCGCGGATCGCGGCGGACGAGGCCTTCCATGAATTGGATTTGGATGTCCAGCACTCGCGCCTGTTCGCGAGTATTACGGCTTTTTCTACTCTTGCCCGGCATACGACGCATCCAGATTTTCCGAATCCGCCGGTCAAGTCAAGCGGCGCCTCGGTTGGCCCGGTCGGCCCGGTCGCCAGGGCGCGCTTGCGTTCCGCTGCTTTTCTGGCAAGATTCCGGTTCGTTGTGGCGGCAGCCGCTGCAACGGTTAGGAAAATTCATGGTGCACAGCAAGAACACCCCGACGGCCGCACTGGATTCCGGCGTTTACCTGGAAAGATTCAGTCATTTGGAACGAACCACCCGGCAACCCGAATGGTTGCTGCCCCTGCGTCAGGCGGGTCTCTCGCGTTTCGGCGAGATCGGTTGGCCCACGTTGAAGCATGAGGATTGGCGCTTCACCAACGTCGCCCCCATCACCCGGCTGCCGTTTCAACCGGTGTTTGAGTCCCGCCATGGCGTCACCCCGGCCGACTTGCAACAGCTGGCTTTTGCACGCCAGCCGGGGACCCGGCTGGTATTTGTCAACGGTCATTATCATGCGGAGCTGTCCTCGCCCGGTCGGCTGCCTGCCGGGGTGGAGGCGGGCAGTTTGGCGGCCGCCATCGCGAACCACTCCGCCAGTCTGGAGACGCATCTGGGCAAATATGTCGCTGACGCTGACAACGGCTTTGCCGCGCTGAATCAGGCTTTTTTTCTGGATGGCGGTTTCATTCATGTGCCGGCGGATACGGTTGTTCCGGAGCCCATACAGTTGCTGTACCTCTGCACGACCCGGGAAAGCGGGGCGACCATTCATCCACGCAATCTGATCATTGCCGGGGCCAACAGCCGGGTGACCATCCTCGAAAGCTACGTTGCCCTGGGCGGCACCGGTTATTTTACCAATGCGGTCACGGAGCTGTTCGCCGCCGAAAAGGCCCAGGTGGAATTCGTCAAGTTTCAGGATGAAGCAACCGATGCCTATCACATTGCGGCGTTCCACGGGGAATTTGGACGTGCCAGCCAGGTGAATCTGCACTCCTTTGCTCTGGGCGGACAGCTTTCCCGGAACGACATCCGCACCAAGCTGGCCGGCCCGGGACTGGAGTGTGTCTTGAACGGCCTGTACCTCACGCGTCACGAACAACTGGCCGACCACCACATGGTGGTGGAACACGCCCAGCCCAATTGCGCCAGTCATGAGTACTTCAACGGCATTCTGGACGATCGTTCGCGCGGCGTGTTTCACGGGCGCATCCTGGTGCAGCCTCCGGCTCAAAAAACTGACGCCAAGCAGACCAACAAGAACCTCCTGCTCTCCGATGACGCGAGTGCCAACACCAAACCGCAGTTGGAAATTTACGCGGACGATGTGAAATGCACCCACGGCGCCACGGTCGGCCAGCTGAGTGAGAAGAGCATCTTTTACCTCCGCACACGTGGCATTGGCCTGGAAACCGCCAGGCGCATGTTGATCCACGCCTTTGCCGGCGAAATCATCGAGCGCATCAAGCACGAAACCGCCCGCGAAGAGCTGGATAAAATCGTCTGGGACCGCCTGGAAGAAAATCCGCGCCTGGCCGAAAAATAAGTGCGCCGCGCGGGCCGGCCTCAAAACCGCAGCCGGACTGAACCGCGCCCAATCGAGCAGCAGAAGCCGGGGGGCAGGACGCGGGGTTTTGTTGGTTCGCGTGTTCCATTGCTTTCGCCGTCTTCCCGACGATGCCCGGCAAAACCACAACCGCGGGCGACGCGCTTCACGAGGTTGCCGGACCAAACCGGCGCGCAAGCGCCCAGCCGGACCGGCAAAATCACGAATTTCACTTTCTCTTCATGTTTGGCCTGCTATGGATGGGCAGACGAGAGCCTGTCGCCAGGCGCGGAAGCCGATGAGAATTCTAGCCGTTGAAGATCAGCCTGACCTGCTGCGGACGATTGCCAAGACGCTGCGCGAGAATGGCTATGCCGTGGATACGGCGCGGGATGGGCGGGACGGACTGGAGAAGGCGCGGAGTGTGGATTATGACCTGGTCCTCCTGGATGTCATGCTTCCCGAACTGGATGGCTGGGAGGTCCTGCGCCAGCTTCGCAAGGAAAAGAAGACGCCCGTGTTGATGCTCACCGCGCGGGATGCCGTGCCCGACCGCGTCAAGGGCTTGAACAGTGGCGCGGATGACTACCAAACCAAACCGTTCGAGTTTGATGAACTGCTGGCGCGGATCAATGCCCTGATTCGACGCGCCGCGGGCCAGGCCGAACCCAATCTGAGGATTCAAGATCTGGAGATTGATACGGCGGGAAAGCGTGTCTTCAAAAATGGAGCGGAAGTGACGTTGACGGCCCGCGAATATTCGCTGCTGGAGTTTCTGGCGTTGCGGCGCGGGCAGGTGGTCACGCGCACCATGCTTTACGATCATTTGCTCGACGAGGAGGATGACTCGCTTTCCAACCTCATGGACGTTTATGTCGCCTCGATCCGGCGCAAGCTGGGTGCCGAACTCATTGTCACGCGGCGCGGGCTCGGCTATTTGATCGAATGAACCTGTTCCACTCCATTCGCTGGCGGTTGCAACTCTGGCACGGTGCCGTCCTGCTCATGGTGCTGACCGCCTTTGGCTTCACGGCGTATCGGCTCGCCTATGAAAACCGTTTTCGGATGATTGACCGCGAGCTGCAAAAGGCCACGGAGCGGCTGTTCAAGTCCTTCGCGCCGAAAGACCATGACGCCAAAGGGAAGCCGCCGCCACCGGACTTTTCCAAGGGCCCGGTGGACATGCTGGCGCGGGTGGACATTCCCGAACCGGAGGACACCTATTATGCCTTCCTGGAAAATGGGACCATCAAGCGCGCGTCAAAAAACGCGCCGGCGGACATTCCCCCACCGCAAGCGTTCTTCGAAGGCGCGGCGATTCGCATGCGCGGAGAGTGGCGCGAGCAGGTCATGTGCAAAAACCCCAACGCGAGCCTGGTGATTGGGCGGTCCGTGGCCACGGACCTCGCCGATTTGCACCGGCTGGCCTGGATCATGGGACTGGTCGGCGCCGCGGTGGCGGCGTTCGGACTGATCGGGGGATGGTGGATTGCCAACGGCGCCATCCGGCCGGTCCACGACATCAGCGAAACGGCCTCAAAAATCGCCGGAGGCAATCTCGCCGAACGCATCAAAGTTCCCCATGCCGGCAACGAGCTCGGGCCCCTCGCGCACACCCTCAATTCCACCTTTGACCGGCTGCACGTCGCCTACGAACAGCTCCGCGCGGCGCTGCAACGACAAACCGACTTTACGGCGGATGCGTCGCATGAGTTGAGAACGCCCGTCTCCGTGATTCTCGCCGAGACCTCGTCCACGCTGGCGCGGGACCGAACGACGGAGGAATACCAGGAATCCCTGGAATCCATCCAGCGGTCGGCCCGCCGCATGCGCCAACTCACCGAATCGCTGCTGACGCTGGCGCGACTGGACTCGAACCACAATTCCGAACGCGTCCGGTGCGACGTGCAAATCCTCACCCGGGAAATCCTGGAGGGGTTGCGGCCGCTGGCGGCGCAGCATCAGGTGAGTCTGAGCGAGGATTTGTCACCTGTGGCCATGACTGCAAATCCGGCGCAGATCGGGCAGGTGATCGAAAACCTGCTGAGCAACGCCATTCACCATAGCCGGCCGGGTGGGACTTGCCGGATCAAGGTGACGCTGGACAATGGATCGCCCACCATTACGGTGAGCGATGACGGCCCCGGCATTGCTGCAACGGATTTGCCGCATATTTTTGAGCGCTTTTACCGGGCGGACAAATCACGCTCCCAAACCCACGGCGGCGTCGGGTTGGGGCTGGCCATCGCGAAGGCCATCATCGAGGCGCACCAGGGCAACATCTCCGTCTCCAGCCAGCCCGGAAAAGGTTCAATCTTCACCGTCCGGTTCGCTCCGGGGAATTAGACCGAAAAAATTTCCCCCCGCATGGTCGTTTCACGTTCCTTTCATGTTCATTCTGCGACAATGGGCGGGATGATTATGGTTGCCAGCTCACTACAGATTTGGGTCAACGGAGGTCGGAACCGATGAAATGGAAAAGCGTTTTACTTCTGTGCCTGGTCTCAGCCGTATCCGGGTGGGTGGGATACTACCTGGGCGCCATGCGCAACCCGGGTGCCATGCGGCTCGCCGGAGATTCCGGGGTGGCCCTGGATTATCTGGTTTCAACGAAATCCTTTTCGGAGGTCGAGCAGGCCCGGGCCGTTTTGGATGCTCTGGCTGGGCAATACGCTCAAAGCGCCGAACGCTTGATTGTCCAGGAGCACCTGAGCCAGCAGTTCGACTACCGGGTTCGGATGTCCAACCCAGAACGCCCCACGGTCGCCGCCATCCATTTGCTCGATGAAGCTCTGCCCGAATTCCGGGGCACCGAAGCGGAATTACGATTGCTGCAACCACTGCTCATCGCGCTCAAGCGGGAGAAACTTTACGACCGCTGGTTGGATGCCTATCTGGATGCCTTGTACCGGCATCCGACCCACGAAATGATGAGCACGCTGGCGGCCGAGGCGCTCGGGATCGGTCAGACCGTGGGGCGGGAGCAGGAACTGACCGCCGGCCTTCGTTACGTCAGTGATTTTCCGTTCCATTTTCCGGCCAAATCAAAGATCGAACATACGTTGATGAGCGCCCTCGCCAGAACCCGATTCGCCGGCCACGACCATGAATGTCCATTGTGACCAAACCCGGCAGCGGCTGCCCGCCGCCCGCAACACACTCTGGATTTTCGCCAGCGCCCTGATGGGACTGCTGCTGGTATTCCGGACGCATTACTCCCTGTATCTGACCAAGGGTGAAAGCATGCTCCCGGGCCTGCAATCCGGTGATTTGGTCCTGGTGGACAAGCTGGCCTACCGGACAACGGAGCCCGAACGGGGTGACATTGTGGTGGCGCGCGATCACGATGACCTGATCGTCAAGCGCGTCGTGGGACTGCCGGGTGAGGAAATCGAATTGGTGCAGGGAAAACTCCGGGTCAACCGGCAGCCGTTCCCCGAAGCCTATGCCGTCGAGCCGGGTATGTTGAGCCTGCAAAGAGGCAGGTTGTGGGAAGACCGGTATGCACTACTTGGCGACAACCGTGCCGTCTCCAGTTCCACGGTCGTTCATGCGGTCGTGGCGAAGGAGCAAATCGTGGGGAAGGTGGTGCAGTCGCTGCGCCTGTGGCCGGATTGGTGGACCGCAAAGTTCAACCCGGCAGCGTGATCGGGATTCTCCCGGCCCAAGCCACATGAGCATGCGCATCGTATCAGTTACCGGAGCTTGGCAACGCATTGCCTCGCGGGGTAGGAGTGGCCGGAAATGAGATTGCAAGCGCGCGTGAATCCGGATTCGATGCCTGGCCGACGTCGCAGGCAATGACAGCAATGAAGCAACAGAAACCAGCACCAGAAATGGGATTCCGCCCCTCGCACTCCGGAGGCGGCCCCCGCTGGCGGTGGGCCCTCGGCGTGGTGGCGGGAGCGGGTTTGATTCTGCTCGCCTTGGGGAGTGTGCTGGCTTTGCAAAAGTCCGTGCCCGCCAGCGCAACACACGAACTGAACGGGGATCGGTTGTATGACCTCACCAACGTGTGGACGGTGCATCTGAAGTTCGCGCCCGATCAATGGGAGGCGATGGAGCCAAAAGGCGGGGCCAATCCGTTCGGAGGTTTTGGCGGCGGTCCGCCACGTGGAGATCGCCCCGGTGGACCTGGTGGGCGGGGTGGGTTCAGCGTGGCGATGCTGCTGTCGCCCGTCTTCATGACGCAGGGCGACGCCAACCGTGATGATCGGTTGTCCCAGGAGGAGTTCACGACACTGGCACAAAAGTGGTTTCGGGCCTGGGATACCAATCAGACCGGAAAGCTCGACGCGGACCAGATTCGGACGGGCCTCAATGCCACCGGCAATCCGCCCGGAGCTCGCGGCCGTGGCGGGCCGGGTCGGGGACTCATGCTCCAGGGGCCGGAGGGCAAGCGCAACGGCCTGGCTTCCGCCATGGGAATCGAGTTCGTTTACGTGCACGCCGACCTGGAATTTGCAGGGCGGCTGTTGCGAGACGTAGGCGTGCGCTACAAGGGCAACGGCACCTTCCTCGAGTCGCGGGGTTCACTCAAACGCTCGCTCAAGGTGGATCTCAATCAGTACGTGAAAGGCCAGGGGCTGGGTGAGGTGACGACCTTGACGCTGCAGAACAACGTCACGGACGCGAGCCTGATGAACGAGGTGCTGGCGTACCGGCTCTATCGGGATGCCGGCGTTCCCGCACCCCGCACCAGTTATGCGAAGGTGTTCATCACCGTGCCGGGAAAATTCGAGCGACAATACTTTGGCCTCTACTCGATCAGCGAAAACGTGAGCAAACAATTTGCCGCCCGGCATTTTGGCACCAAGAAGGGCGCGATCTTCAAGCCCGTCACGCCCGCGCTGTTCAATTACCTGGGCGATAACTGGGCGCGGTACAACCAGACGTACGATCCCAAGACCCAGCTTTTCGACGAGCAGAAGCAGGCGGTGATGGATTTGTGCCGCCTCGTCACCGATGCGAGCGACGCCGAGTTCGCCGCGCGGATCGGGCATCACATTGATCTGCCCGAGTTCGCGCGTTACCTGGCGGTGACGGTTTACCTCTCGGACCTGGACGGGATTCTCGGCCCGGGACAGAACTTTTATCTGCATCTGCACCCGAAGACCCAACTGTTCCAGTTCATCCCGTGGGACCAAGATCATTCGTGGGGGCAGTTCAATCGCGCCAGCCAGGAGCAACGCGATCAGTTGAGCGTTCTTCACCCGTGGCAGGGCGAGAATTTTTTCCTCGAACGCATGTTCAAGGTGGAAGCGTTCAAAAATCTGTATCTGGCCCGGCTGGACGAGTTCAGCAAAACAATCTTCGCACCCGAACGCTTCGCCCGTCAGGTGGACGAAATCGCCGCCGTCATCCGCCCGGCCGTCCAGGAGGAGTCCGAAGCCAAACTTGAGCGGTTCGACAAGGCGGTCGCGGGCGAAATCCTCACCGGTGGCGGATTCGGTCCGTTTGGCGGTTCCGGGATCAAACCGATCAAACCCTTCACCGTGGTGCGAACCGAGTCGGTGCGCGATCAAGTGGCCGGTCGGTCGGAAGGTCTGGTGGCGGGCGGCTTCGGGTTTCCGGGAGGCGGCGGCGGGGGTTCGGGCGGCGGTCCGCCGCGTGGAGGCGGTCCCGGCGGACCCGGCGGGCGGGGTGGTTTTGGCCCGGGCATGATCTTCGCCGAACCTTTGCTCAAGGCCTTGGATGAAAACAAGGACTCCGCCGTAACGCGCGACGAGTTCGTCCAGGGATTTGCACGGCTCTTCGAGGCGTGGAACACGGACAAGGGCGGTTCGCTGACGGAGCAACAACTTCGCTCCGGAATCGAAAAGGATTTGTCCCCACCTCGGGGTGAATTCCCGCCCTTTGGCCGGCCTCCGGGCCAGGGTTCCGCACCCCCAGGACCGGATCAACCGTCGCCACCCTGATCGCGCAACATTTTCCAAGCACAACTCCAATCAAGCCAACAACCATGCAAATCGAACAATCCCTCCGTGAACTATTGTGGAATCCTGAAATGGTCGCTTCCTTGCCCAAGCTCGTCCTGAGCCTCGGCATCGCCGCCTTGCTCGGCGTCATTCTGGGACAGGTTTATATCCGCTTCGGGCAGTCCCTCTCCAACCGCCGGCTCTTTGCCCGGAACTTCCTCGTGCTGGTGGTAACCACGACGCTGATCATCAGCATCGTCCGTTCCTCCCTGGCGCTTTCGCTGGGCCTCGTGGGCGCGTTGTCCATCGTGCGATTTCGCGCCGCCATCAAGGAGCCTGAGGAACTGGCCTTTTTGTTCCTCGCCATCAGCATCGGGCTGGGATTGGGCGCAGGCCAGGCTTTGGTCACCATCGTCGCCCTGGCCATCATCCTCGGTCTCATCATCCTTCGCGGCCTGACCCGGTCCACGCCGGGAAATCCCAATCTCTACCTGACCGTCACCACGCCGGCCCAGGCGCAGTTGGGTGCCGACCAGATGCTCAAGACCCTGGCGGAAGTTGGCGCGACGGCCAGCTTGAAACGCTTTGATCAATCGGCCGATCAACTCGAAGCGGCTTTCCACGTGGACTTCAAACAAGTCGCCCACCTCGAACGGTTTTCCCAGCGGCTTCGCGAGTTGAGCCCCAACGTCCGGGTGAGCTGTCTCGAAGACCGCGGTCTCCATTCCTAGAAATCCCCATCAACTTTTCAAGCCGCCGATGACTGCCGGTTTCCGCTACGAGCGCAAGTTTCTGCCGTCAGACCTCGATCTCGCCAGGGCGCTGGCGGTCGTGCATCGCCATCCCAGTCTCTTTCGGGAGGTTTATCCCCCACGGCTGGTGAACAACATCTATCTGGATTCCCCCCGGCTGGACAACTATCACGATCACGTCAATGGCACCGCAAACCGGAGCAAAACCAGGGTGCGTTGGTATGGCCACCCGCGCAGCCTCATCGAAAACCCGGCGCTCGAACAAAAAATAAAACGCGGCACGGTCAGCCGGAAGGAAACCCACCCGCTGCCGTCCCTCCGCCTGGAAGGTGAGACCGCCCGTTCCCGCCTCGACGAAACATTCCGGATCGCTTCACTTCCGGAACTGTTACGGTCCAGGTTGCAACACCTGCAACCCTCGCTCTTTAACTGTTACCGGCGGCATTACTTCCTGAGCCAGGACCGGCGGTTCCGGCTGACTGTGGACTCGGACCTGAGATTCGAAGGCATTGACGGAAACACAAATGTCACCGGCGCGTCCGCTTCCACGGCGCTTCATCCCTCCGGCTTTGTCATCATCGAGTTGAAGTATTCCGCGGAAAACGCCGGACTCGCCGACGCGGTGACCAACGCCCTTCCCTTCCGCGTGACGCGCTGCTCGAAGTACATCCTCGGCATTCAATGCGCCGTGCCGGCCTGACCGGCAGCCTGCGGAATTCTTCTGGGAACCTGCGATGGCGTGTGGTCGTCGTTGCGCAACGCATGTCGCAACCGCACGAATGACCCTCCGGATGCCGGCAGCGGTGCCCAAGCCGGGTCCTGAAATACTTCGGTGGTTGCCCTTGTGATTATCGCCGGAACAATTGCCAACCACTCCGCCGGCGTACATTCAGACCATCCGGCCCATGGGCGCCGCCGCATGACCGGCCCGGGCGCGAATCCACCCTCCTCTTGTCCGGACCACGGCAGGTCTCGATTGCCACGCCGCGAAATCCGGCGCGCCGGGCCGGGCTAAATCAGCGACAAATGTTTCAGACCTCCGCGAATGAGGAAGACGGCGAAGAGCACCAGCAATCCGGCGAGTACCCGCATTACACCGCGATAATATCGCCCCGACAAAAAGTGCCGCGACCGGCTGACCAACAGGGCCAGCCCCACCTTCGAGCCGACCAGGAACGCGTAGAATCCGGCAAGGAAAGTGGCGGCGGCAGAACCATCCTGCTGCAGGGCGTTGGCCAGCAGGGCGGTCCCGACGGTGAGCCAAAACAACCAGGGATGCGGATTGAGCAGATTGGTGGCGATGCCCTTCAGCCAGGACCGCGGGGAGGTGGCTGAGGTCGCGGGATGACGCGACGCCGGGCGCAGGGTTTCCCACGCGAGGTAGAGCACGAACAGGCCACCGGCAATGCCGATGATGCCGAGCAGGGTTTGCCACTGCGCGAACCGGGACGCCAGCAGCCAGGCGACCAAAATGATGGGCGGATCCGTGATCAGCGGCGCGAGGGCGATTTTGGCCCCCTCGCGCCAACCGTGCCGCAAGGTTTGGGCGATCACCAGCGTCAGCATGGGGCCGGGGGCAATTCCTGCGGAGAGTCCCAGCAGGAGCCCGGAGGCCAGGGCGGTCAACATGCGCTCCAGCGTAAATTGAACCCGGGGCCGGCTTCAACAGGTGACTGTCACCGGCGTCGGCTCCCGGCAATTGGTTTGCTTCGCCGGACGGGAGATTATTCAATACCAGCACATGATCGCAAAACGTGTCATTCCGTGCTTGGACGTCCACGACGGCCAAGTCACTCGCGGGGTACAATTTGGTCTGGCGGAACAAGGTGGTTTGCGCAGCGTGGGCGACCCGGTTGAACTCGCCGTGCGTTATAACGAACAGGGAGCGGACGAGATGGTGTTCTTTGACATCACGGCCACTGCGCACGGTCGCGGCACGATGGTGGAAGTGATGGAACGGGTGGCCGACCAGTGTTTCATGCCGTTGACGGTTGGTGGCGGCATCAAATCCGTGGCCGACATGCACACGATGCTGCGCGCGGGCGCCGACAAGATCAGCATCAATTCCAGCGCGCTGGCCCGGCCGGAGCTGATCCGTGAAGGCGCGGAAAAGTTTGGCAGCCAGTGCATCGTGGTTTCCATTGACGCCAAACGCGCCGCCCCGCGCGTGGATCAATGGCGGGTATTTTCGCACGGTGGGCGCCGGGACACGGGGCGGGAGGCGGTGGCGTGGGCGGAACAGGCGGTAAAACTCGGCGCGGGAGAAATCGTTCTGAATTCCATTGATGCGGATGGCACGAAGGCCGGATTTGACCTGGAAATCACCCGGCGGATCAGTGAATCCGTCGGGGTACCGGTGGTGGCCAGCGGCGGGGCGGGCAAGCTGGAGCACCTGGCGGAGGTGTTGCTGGCCGGCAAGGCCGATGCGGTGCTTGCGGCAAGTATTTTTCATTTCGGCACCTATACTGTGGGCGACGTCAAGCGGTATCTGGCGGCCCGGCAGATTCCCGTCCGGCTCTGAAGTTGCGCCCCGCCGCCGGCGGGATTGGAGAGCGCCCGGCGAACAAAATTATTGCCACGCGCACCGCCGTTTGGCTTCATGTTGGGATGGCACAAACGGCCGGAACTGCGGGCTCTGCTCCGAGCGAACGTCGCCGGATGCAGATTCTGTATTCCGGGCACGTTCAAGGAGTCGGATTTCGTTACACGGTCCAAACCCTGGCGGCAGGTTATGCGGTCACGGGGTCGGTGCGGAATCTGCCCGATGGCCGGGTGGAATTGACTGCGGAAGGAACTCCCGAAGAACTGGAAGCATTTCGCGCGGCTGTTCGCACGGGCGGCCTGGGCGCCAACATCCGGCAGGAAGAAGCGCAGTGGACACCCGCCCGGGGCGGCCTCGCCGGATTTGCCATCGAGCGATAATTTATTCAATGAAGTTTGCGATCATAGCCGACATCCACGGAAATTGGGAGGCCTTTCAAGTCGTACTGGCGGATGCGAAGGAACAGCGGGTGACCCATTACGCCTGTCTGGGCGATGTGGTGGGTTACAATGCCAACCCCAAGGAATGCCTGGATCTGGTGCGGGAAATGAACATTCCCTGCGTCAAAGGGAATCACGACGAGTATTGCTCGAGCGAGGACCAGTTGGAGGGATTCAATCCCGCCGCCGCCGAGGCCGTCAACTGGACGCGCAAACAACTGACCGCGGACGACCGCCAGTGGCTGCGTGACTTGAAATACTCCCGGATGGTCACCCACTTCACGATCGTTCATGCCACCCTGGACGGACCGCAGCGGTGGGGTTATGTCTTCGACAAGCTGGCGGCCGCCGCCAGCTTCACCTACCAAAACACCGCGTTGTGTTTCTTTGGCCACACCCATGTGCCGGTTGCCTTTGTGAAGGACAGCGTCGTGCGGGGCGGCACTTACTCGAAGTTCAAAATCGAGCCGGGCAAGAAGTATTTCATCAATGTCGGTGCCGTGGGCCAGCCGCGGGACAACAATCCCAAGGCCGCCTATGTGGTTTTTGACAGCACGGAAGGCACCATTGAACTGCGCCGGCTGGAGTACGACATTCCCGCCGCGCAAAAGAAGATTCGTGCCGCCGGGCTGCCGGAGCGCCTGGCCGAACGCCTGGCTTACGGTCGCTAATGCCATGAAGCGCCGCGGCGGAGCGGCGGCGCCGATTCCGCCCGGGCGAAACGGGCGGCCCGCCTGAGCAGCAACGCGCCAGCAAGCATGAGCCACCCACTGCAACTGATTCGCGTCATTTCGGAAGGACGGCCCGGCCACGAGAATCAAAGCGCGGGTCTGGCGTTTGCCCTGGCGCGGCGCACGGGCGCCTGGGTGGAAGTGGTGCGAATTCCTCCGACTTGGAACCTCCTCACCCGTTGCCGCGCGGCGTTGTCATCCGGCCCCACCCGTCCGCAACTGGTGATCGGCGCCGGGCACAAGGTGCATTTACCGCTCTGGTTTGCCGCCCGGAAGTTCCACGCGCGCTCGGTGGTCATCATGGAGCCCACCTGGCCGAAGCGCTGGTTTGACCTGTGCATCCTGCCCCGGCACGACACCGCCCCCGGCCAATCATCCGCCCGCATCATCGTCACCCTGGGCGCGTTGAATCGCATTCCCGAAGACATTCCCGCCAAACAACCGCAGGGCCTCATGTTGATCGGTGGTCCGTCGCGGGCCTGCGGGTGGGATGCGCCCGGGCTGATTGCCGCGATCACCACGGTGATTCGCACCCGGTCCGAACTGGCCTGGACCATCACCGACTCGCGCCGCACGCCCGCCGGTTTTCTCGAACAACTGGGGGCGGTCGGACTGTCCGCCACCGTGGTTCCGCACCAGCAAACACCCGCCGGCTGGGTGCCGGCGCACCTGCTCACGGCCGCCGAAGCGTGGGTGACTGCTGACAGCGTTTCCATGATTTTTGAGGCGGTGACGGCCCGGGCGCGGACGGGCGTGATTCCGGTGCCGGCCATCCGACCCGGCGCATCGCCGGTTCGCGCCATCCAAACGCTGATTCGCGAGGGTTACGCCACCACGTTTGACCATTGGCAGCGCAACGGGCGGCAGCTGGTTTCCGCCAAGCCGCTGCAGGAGACTGGACGGTGTGCGGAGCTGGTGCTCGAACGGTTATCTTTCCACGCGGCCGCATGAAAGTTCTGCAAATTCTTCCGGAATTGCATGCCGGTGGTGTGGAATGCAGCGTCTTGGAAATTGCCCGCCACCTCGTGCAACAGGGTCACGAGGCGCTGGTGGTTTCCCATGGCGGCCGTCTGGTGGCCGGGCTGGAAGCTTTCGGAGCGCGGCATATTGCCATGCCAGTTCACCGCAAGCGGCTGAGCTCGGTATTTCAAGTGGCCCGGCTGCGCCGGCTGCTGGCGCTCGAACGTCCGGACCTGTTGCATCTGCATTCCCGCGTGCCGGGATGGATCGGCTGGCTGGCCTGGCGGAAATTGCCGCCGGCCACGCGGCCGCGACTGGTCAGCACCGTGCATGGATTCTACTCGGTGAACGCCTACTCCGCCGTCATGATGCGCGGCGAACGGGTGATCGCCGTATCCGAATGTATTCGGAATTATATCGAGCAAAATTTTCCGCGGACGCCCGTCGCGGCGATCCGGGTGGTGCGCAATGGCGTTAACCCGGCCGATTATCCGCGCGGCTATCAACCCGGCGCGGATTGGATTGCGGGGTGGCAACGCGACTATCCGCAGTGCGTCGGCAAACGCCTGCTGCTGTTGCCGGGGCGCATCACACGCTTGAAGGGGCACCCGGATTTTTTGCGATTGATCGCCGCGTTGGCCGCAACCGACCCGCAAGTTCATGGACTGATTGTGGGCGACCTCCACCCCCGCAAGCGCGCCTACCGGAAGGAACTGGAGCGGCTGACGACCCGGCTCGGGCTGGCGCCGCATCTCACCTTCCTCAAGCACCGCGCCGACCTGCGGGAAATCATGGCCGTGTCCGCACTGGTGTATTCCCTGTCCACACAGCCGGAATCATTCGGGCGCACCACCCTGGAAGCGCTCGCCCTGGGGCGTCCGGTGGTGGGTTACGATCATGGCGGCGTCGGCGAGTTATTGGGTCAGTTATTTCCCGCCGGGCGCGTTCCGTTGGGCAATGAAGCAGCGCTCGCGACGGTTTCGCGCAAGTTGCTGGCCGATCCGGTCTGGCCGGCGCCCGTCCCTGCTTCCCTCACCCTGGCCGTCATGCTGCGGCATACGCTCGACGTTTACCACGAGTTGCTCGCCGCCGCCCGCGCTTGAACCATGCACCGCGCCGTCATCGCCATCGTCAAGGGAGGGTTGGGCAATCAATTGTTCATTTATGCGGCAGCGCGGGCGCTCGCGTTGCGGACGGGACGGACGTTATATCTGGATGCCACTCGCGGCTATACCCGGGACGATTATGGCCGCAATTACCGGCTGGACCGGTTTCCGATCGAGGCGGAAGTGATGCCGGAGGCCTGGCGGATTGCGCCAACGCTGAAACATTTCCGGCACAAGCTCATCCGGGCCGGCAGCAAGCTGCTCCCGCGCAATCAACGGACTTATCTGGCCGAGCACTGGCACCGGCCCCCCACGCAGCTCACCGCGCTGCGGCCGCGCCGGAAACGCCTCACGCTGCTGGGCTACTGGCAGAATGAAGCCTATTTTGCCGATCATGCTGCCACCATCCGTGCCGAACTCACGCCACCCCCGCCAACCGACACCCAGGACCAGGCGCTCGGCGAAAAATTCGCCACATGCGAATCCATCTTTCTGCACTTCCGCCGCGTCCGATACTGGAATCTGTTGGGCAGTGATTATTATCAGACGGCCATAGATGCCGCGCTCGCCAAGCTTCCCCGGCCGCATTTTGTCCTGTTCGGCGACGACTTGAACTGGCCCCGGCAACACTTGGATTTTCGCGGCGCGAGCCAGGAATGCGTCAACCACAACTCCGGGGATGAACTCGCCGACCTCTGGTTGATGAGCCGCTGCCGGCACGCGATCGTGGCGAACAGCTCCTTCAGTTGGTGGGGCGCGTGGCTGGGGGAGGCCGCGCTGCCGCGGTTGGTCTTTGCGCCGCAACAAACCGGCTGGCCCCTCGTCATGCCGCCCCGCTGGCAACGGATTGCCAACGTCCTGGATTCCAGCGAAACTGGGCGTCCACAATGAAAGCGCTGCGCAACGTGTTCAAATTGGCCGTCCAGTTCCCGGCGCGCCCAACCGACGTGTTTTGGTTTTGGAAAACCTATGGACAATGGCAGCGGGCCGCGCCGCCGGAGTGGCGGGCGCGCCTGGCGGAACTCAAGCCCATGCTTCAGGACCGGCATGCCCCGGCGGGCAGCGCGCAGGGGCATTATTTTTTGCAGGACTTGTGGGCGGCACAACGAGTCTGGCGATTGCGCCCGGAGGAGCACGTGGATGTGGGGAGCCGGGTGGACGGATTCGTTGCGCACGTGGCCAGTTTTTGTCCGGTGAAGTACGTGGACATCCGCCCGCTCCGGACCGGAGTGCCGGGGTTGACCGGGGTGCAAGGTTCCGTCTGCGAGCTGCCGTTTGCCGATCAGTCGGTGCGGAGTTTGAGTTGTCTGCATGTGATCGAGCACATCGGTCTGGGGCGTTATGGCGATCCCCTTGAACCCCAAGGCTGGTTGCGGGGTCTGGCGGAATTACAACGGGTGCTCGCGCCGGGCGGCCAATTGTTGTTGGGCACACCGTGCGGCCGGTCCCGGGTGGTGTTTCATGCACATCGGGTGTTTGATCCGGCGCAGATCGCTGCCGCCCTGCCCGAACTGCAGCTCCAGGAATTTTCCCTGATCCGGGATGGGGCCGCCACTGCCTGGCAGGAACGCGTGCCGCTCACCGCCGCGCGCGATCTGGACTATGGATGCGGGCTGTTTGTCTGGGCGCGTCCCGGTTGAGTCCAGCCAATGAATCCAGCCGCCTCCCCCTGGTCGCCCCGGTTGCGGGTGCGCGTGTCTTCCGCGGGATTGCCGGGCGGATTGGAACTGTTCACTCCCGGAGCAGGCTTGTCATGGGGCAACTGCCAGTTTTCACTGTCGGCAGCCGATGACGCCGAATGCGACTATTGGATTGTTCTGGCGAATGCGTTTCCGCGGGAAACGGGTTGGGTCGCACCGGAGAACACCCTGTTTATTGCCGGCGAACCCCCGGCCAAAAAGGTGTACCCCCGCGGGTTCTACCGGCAGTTCGCGCGCATCGTGGACACGCACGATGGCTCGCGACATCCCCGAGTACATCTGGATGCGCCGGGTCTGCCCTGGCTGGCAGGGTTGAGCTGGCGGCAACAGCGCTACACACTGGGATACGACGTGCTGCGGGGGCTGGCGCCGCCCGCGAAGCAAAACTTGATTTCGGTCGTGTGTTCGACCACCGCCCAGACCGCCGGGCAACGTCGCCGCCTGCAATTTCTGGCCGCGCTCCGCCAACGGCTGGGCGGGGACCTGTTGATTTTTGGGAAAGGGTTTCGTCCGGTGGATGACAAGCTCGAAGCCATTCTGCCGTATCGCTATCATCTGGTGCTTGAAAACAGTCAAAGTCCGCACTATTGGACGGAAAAACTGGCCGACGCCTTTCTGGGCTGGGCTTTCCCGCTTTACGTGGGCTGTCCCAATCTAGGCGATTATTTTGCGCGGGAATGTTTTCTGGCATTGGACATGAGCGACGTGGAGGGGGCGGTGCGGCGGTTGCGCCAACGGCTGGCCACTCCGCTTTCCCCGCGCGAGCAGCAGGCGCTGCAACTGGCCCGCACCCGGGTGCTGGAGGTTTACAACCCCTTCGCGCGATTTGCCGCCTGGGCAAATAAATTTTATGCTCCGGGGCGGCGGGAACGGGTGACGATTCAATCGGCCAAGGCGTTTCGTTTCCTGCGCGGCTGGTTCTACCGGTGGCAGCACCGGTCGCCGGCCGCATGATCAGGACACGACGCGCCAGCCGGGCGGAAGCCATTGCTCGGACGGCCGTTGCGGCATCAGCAGGAGGTCGGTCCCCGTGAAGGCGGCCCCGTGTCGAACCAGCAAATCGCCATATTCCCTGAGCCGCCACAGTTCCCGGCGCTTCACGCTGGCGTAGCAATACACCTCGAATTGTGCGCGCAGCCGGGCGAAGAAAGCCTCCGGGACCACTCCCGCCCATTGCATGAACTGCGGCGTGAATTCGATGAAGCCGAACGCGTGTTGGACGCGGGCCAGCGTGGCGGTAAAACCCGCGAGTGCGCGGCTTTCGTAGCCTTCAATGTCCATTTTGAACAACAATGTCTTGCCGGTGGCGACCGGCGCGGGAATCAGCGCATCCAGGGTTCGCGCGGGCAATTTGAACTCGATGTGCCGGTGCGTTGCATTCATTTGCCGTACGGCGGAAGAACTCCCGCTCCATTCCGGGTTGACCAGAAAAGGGACGTCCTCGGCCGGCGCGTCGGCGACAAGACAATGGGTGAGAGTGATGCGCGCGCCGGCGGGGTGCTGCTGCCGGCTGCGTTCCAGATAAGGAATCAGGCGGGGATTGGCTTCAAAACCATACAGGGTTGCATTGGCGGCATACTGGGTGCCGAACAGGCATTCGCCATAATTCAACCCCACATCCACGACGAGATCGGGCTGGAGATGCGCATTAAACTCACGCCAGAAGATCAGGTTGCTGGAAACTTTGCCGCGCAGGGGCTCCTGCACCACCTTCTTGATGGCGCAGGGGTCATCGGGATCAATGTAAATCCAGTTGTCACTCTGATGCAGTCGCGCGCGGTGCGGCCGCGTGGTGCCGTAACGCAGGAAGGTGAGCGGCAGCAAATAGGCCTGTTTGAACGCCCGCTCAAGACGAGGATACAGGGCGGAGTCATGCGCGGGCGGGCGCGCGTCGCGCCACAAAGTTGGTGGTGGCAAACTGTTCCTCCGTTTCGCGATAGCGCCGGATGCGGCTGAAGTAACGCCCGGGGGTCAGACGGTACAGCTGCATCCCCCGGGCGCTGAAGAACTGGTGGAAATCGCGCAAAAATATCCGCGTGTCAATGTTGCAACCGCCAAATTCAAAGGTGACCAAATCCACCGCCCGACGCGCAAATAGATCGATCCCGCCCCGGAGAACGTCCAGTTCGTGCCCCTCCACATCCAGTTTGAGCCAGTCAATGTGCGGCACCCGCTTCTCCGTGCAGTAGGCGTCCAGCGTGGAGAGCGTGATGGTTTCGTGCCGCGCAAATTGAATGTCCCGAAACCCGAGGTCCCGCCGCGTCAGCGAGGCGAGCCCCGATTTTTCCTCGTCGTAATACAACTCGGCCGTTCCCGCCGCCGCCCCGAGGCCGCAATGATTCAAGACCACCCCGGGATGCGCGGGCCGCGCCTGTTGCAACGCGGCAAATGTTGCCGCCGCCGGCTCGAAGGAGTGGATGGCCCCCAACCGGCCCCCCAGCTGGCTGACGGCGAGATTCAGAAATTGACCGCAATTGGCGCCGACATCAAACACCACGAGGTTGGATTTTCGGTTCCGCGCCAAATGCCGCATCACGGCCACTTCACCGCTGTCATCCACGTCGCCCCCGGCTCCGATGCCCATCAGCCAATGACACAACTTCACCTGCTTGCGCAGCAGGTACTGGCCGGGCCGGTTTGCCAGCGGATATTTCAATAGATGCCGGAAGATTGCCATGCGTCTTGATCAAGCATGCTGCCGGAACGCAAACCGCAAAGCAACCCGCGCGCGTTCGAGGGCCAGGCCGAGGCTTCCGAGCGGATGCCTCCGCCGCCACCGGTGGCGGCTCTGAATCACGGCGGGACGCACCGGCGGCGTGGGGGCGCGCTGTTCGTGTCGTTCGGCAATCAGGCGCGCGAGTTGCGGGAAGGTGGAATAACGCTCCAGCACGAGGCGGCGCGCCTCGCGGATGGCCGGCAGCCGGCGTTCGTATGCATTGTCGCGAATAGCCTGCTGGATGCGGGCAAAACTTTCCTCGAAATTGTGGATGTTGATGGGGATGAAACTTTCTTCCGGGAAATAATCCGCCGCGTTGGGCGCCCCGTGATAGAACGGCAGGCACAGGCCGAGGAACGCATCGGCCAGTTTCTCCGTCCAATGATGCGCACACACGTGGTTTTCAATGGCCACATGGTACTGGAAAGTGTCGAGCGCCTCGTTCTTGTGTTCGATGTAGCGCACGCCATGGCCGAAAACCTCCAGTTCCGGCAGCGCCTGTTTCAACCGCTGCGTGAAGCGATAGCGATACTGGTGCAGCGTGTGAGTCTGTCGCTTGCTGGAACAAACCGTCGAAATCAATGCGGTCTTGTTGGCTGGCGGATGTTGCGCGACATGGTCGTGATCCCCGACGTAGAAACGGATCAGACCGGTCTGGCAATAGATCGCGCCCGGATGCCGGATCACCCACGGTTCCTGGCTGGTTAGCACCCAGCCGAACTGTTTCAGAAAGCCGTGCCCATAGACCTTCACAGTGGCCGGTTCGCTGGTCAGCAACAAGGTCCGCTCCCGCGGGCAGGCGAGCACCTCTTCCCAGAGCGAGTGACGTTCGCCGCGGCTGGATGGCAGATCGTCATAAACCACGAGCCAGTCGTAGTCGCGCGCGTCGCGATCGAAGAGGAACCGGCAACGTCCCACCACCGGGTTGCCGCCGGGCAGGAACTGCCGCCAGATTCCGGTGACATCGCGTTCCGGATGTTTGGTCAGGAATTTGACCCGGAGGAGTGGGGCCGCGGGGTGCATCATGTTCAAAAACCGGCAAGGCGTTTGCCCAGACCCCGGAAGCCATCGGCGACCAGCCCAAGCCGGATGGTGAGGCGACGGAGGGCGTGACCGGCGTAGTAACCCCACATGCCCGAAGTGGAGGTCACCGCGCGCCGCAGTTGGGGCTGCGCGTGGTAGTCCGTTGTCCGTCCGACAATGTCCGAGAAATCATCGGTTTGATTGACAATGCCGGGTGACACGCAGGTGACGGGAAACACGAGGCCGAGTTGACGTTGGTACCAACGATCAATCGCGCGATGTCGGGCGAGCCAGGGCCAGACCTGGGCCGCATCCGGCAGGCGGGCGAGAATCCACTCCCGCGCCGGTTCCCGGACGAGATACGCGTGGGCGGTGTTGCAACCCTGCACCCGGTAAAGCCCGTGTTCCGCGTCCAATTCAGTTTCCTTGCGGCGCGGCCACCAGGGATCGGTGAAGCCCAGGTAGCACACCTCCCAATCGTACTCCTGAGACACCGCCATCAGGGCATCTGCCAGCCGGGCGAAATCCGGCGCGAAGGCCACGTCATCCTCAAGAATCAACACGGTTTTCCAGTTGGCGGCCCGGGCCCGCAGCAAGGCTTGCCGGTGGGACAACAAACAACCTGCGCGCCCCGCCCAGCGGCGGTCGCGGGGGCGACCTCGAAACCAGGGCCGCCGCCCAAAACCCGGGACGTCCGTGCCCTGGATGGCCGGAAGCCGCTGCAATTTTTCGGCCGGCACGATGTGCTGTGCGGCGGCCTGGAACGTGGCCCATCGGTCCGGACGGGAATCCAGATTGAGCACCAGTGCGCCGTCCACGGAGGACCAGAAGGCACGGGGGGCGGAGTGGTGAGCGGGCGCGATCATGCGTGCCAATGCCGGGCAATCCAGGGTGCGGGTCGGAGATGATGATGGAGGCGCTTGCCGCGATAACCACGAATGGCCTCATCCGGATCGGGGCGGCCGTGAAAGACCAGGATCCGACAATTGGTCGGCGGCTTCGGGGCACAGAGGAGGTTTAGCGGAAACGTCGGGCGGCAATGCCGTTTGTAGCTGCGCGTCCAACCCTCCGGCCACCAGCGCACTTCGCCCATGGCGTGAGTGAGGAAGGCCTGCTCGGTGTTCCACACACTCAAGTCCTCCGCCTGTGCCATTTCGCGCCTGAAGGTGTCGTAGATGTAATTCGATTTGCCCGCCTCAAAACGAAACACGGACGAGTTCCCCACCGCCGGCCGGCGGCCGATGAGTTCTTTGCGCGGGTTCACCCAGTTATGGATGATGCAGTTCTTTCCGGGTTCATACGTGAAAAAGTCATCCAAGCCGCCCAGGATCACCACGTCCAGATCGAGAAACAACGTCGGGCCGACGAGTCCGCCAAACCCATCCCGGGTGACCAGCAGTTTGACCAACACATCCGGCCAGCCGCGGCGCAAACCGGGATTGGCCGGGAAGGGAACGGTTTCCACGCCCGCCGCCAGGCCGGTCGGATCCTCCGTGCAGCAAACGAAACGAAACGGTTGATGCAAATGCCGCTGGACTCCCGCATGCAAGAAATTGACGTAGTTCGCCGGGTAGCGCGTCCCCCATTTAATGCACAAGATGTTCACCCGTCCGGGCATGCCAGCAGTCTGGCAAGCGGCCGCTCAACGGGCAAGGGGAGTTCCGGCCGCGTCCCGGGGCCGCAACGGCAAGGCTCCGGAAGCCATCAGTGCCCGCAGCGCCAGGGGCATCATTCGCTGGGAGAGATGACAGCCGTCCAGGAAGCAGTCCGCCGCCGCGGGCGCGGTCCACGCGTGATATTTTCCGGCGATGCCGGCACAGCGCAGGTTTTCGCGGTCGCAGGCGCGCTGGAGTTGCTCACAATAAATCCGGGTGATTTCCAGGCGCAGAGACTGCGGTCCCACGATCGGCAGCGGATGGTTGGTGCCGGCCGGAGTGGGTGCGCCAAGCGTGACGCCGGAAGGCTGCCATACCGTCACGTCGTAACCGGCCTGCGCGAGCCGGCGGGGCAGCGGCAGGAAGCGGCGGATGGTTGCCTGGGTCGCCGCCGGGATCGTCTGGCCCGCCAGCACCGCCCGGGGCAGATGCCAGCGGCAATCAATCTCGCCAAACACCAGCAAAATCGCCCCACCGGCCGGAATGTCGTGGCGCAACAAAGCCGCAATTTTTCGGCGGGTATAGCTCGCGGATCGGGGGGCATCCGCGCTCCAGGCGGTGGATGCCCCCGTGTGAAACACGCGAAAGACCGGCAGCAGCTCGACAAACACACTGATGGAGCGGCGGCGCAAAAATCCGGTGAACACCTTTCTGCCTGGAAAAAAGTCAAGGCTTTCGGTGCCGGAAAAAAACGCGGCGTGGCTGTCGCCAATGACGTGCAGCCGGGGGCAGGGGGGTTGCGGCGTGAAGCCCAGATGGTGCGTCAGGAGTTCCACGCGCCGCTGTTCCAGATCGGGCGGGCACTGGACCGGATGCGCCGTCGGCGGGCCCAGGCGCTGCAGCAAGGTCGTTTGCAGCTCGCGAATCTGTTGCAACCGCCCGGGCGGGACTGCGGGGAGCGCCTCCATGCGGGAAGGGATCAGCCCGGAAAAATCCGGATGCAATCGTCAGCCACCTCCACACGCCAGCCGGGGCGCAGAGTGGTGATCAATTCCCGGAGTCGGGGCAGCGTGGGGTATCCCGGACTGGTTCCGAAGCAACGGGCGTCGTCAACGAGCACCACGTGGTCCGGCTGGCCCGGCTGGAAAATCGCGCGCAGCTCCTCATTGATGGGGGTGTCCTGCAGCCCGCGCGCCGTGTCGCCTCCCGAGTAATGACCATCCAGCCAGAACAGGGCGCGGTCGGGCAGCCGGGCGACCACCTCCGCCAGTTTGATGGCGCTGTCGCCGTGAATCAATTCGATGTGAGGTGCGTCTTTGAATCGTTCACAGACTTCCTGGTAAAACTGGTCGGCCAGTTCGATGGAGATGATTTTTTTGAACTCTCCCTGCATCGCCGCCACCATGTCGCCATGGCAGGTGCCGGTTTCCACCAGGTATTTCAAATCATAGCGGCGCGCAAACTCGCGCACCACGGCCTGTTTTTGCGCGTGGGTCGGCAGTTTGGGACCGGGGTTGAGCCACCGCCCGACCCGTTCCCTCAATGTTTTTTTGCTCATAATATCCGTGTGCCGCCGGTCCCGCGAGCCACCGGGGGACGGGGCGGGCCGACGATTCCAAAATCCTGGCCGCCGCCCCGGTGGCCCGGCAGATCACTGTGATGTCGGGGCCCAGTCCACCCAGCCCGTACCGGTCCAGTGGCCGAAGGAGGTCAGGTCCAGTTTGGGTTCGGTGATCTCATTCCAGATGCGCAACATCTTCCATTCCCGGACATCGTCGAACATCACCAACGGCCTGCGGGGCAGCGTCAAGCGCCGGAAATTTTCAATGAACCGCTGCTCCATGATGCCGTCCTTCGCAGCATCCACAAAAATAAAATCGGCCCCTTGAAACACTTCACGGTATTGCGCCAGGGTCTGAAAGTCTTGCAGATCGGCAATTTCCTGGCGCAACCGGCCATCGGCGAAATCCGTGTCCCGCAGGACATTGGGTTGGATTTGCCGCCAGGGGATCACATCAAACGTGGTGATCCGTCCGTCGGACGGCAGTTGTGACAGCATGGCCAGTGCGGCGGTGCCCTGGTAGGTCCCGATCTCGACAATCCGCTTGGCCCCCAATTCCGCCACCAAGGCGGCCACCAGACGGTAATGCTCACCCGGCCAGGCATTCACGGCGTCTCCCGCCCGTTGCGCCAGGTCGCGCAACTCCAGTTGTTGAGCCCGCGCCACCGTGCGCAACGCCAGGCTGATCAAGCGCGCATTGGGCCGGCTCTTCCAGACATCCGGCGGCAGGGTCATGGAATAGAGACGGTGTCGGGTCGGCACCGGCGGCGGCAGAATCAGGCGCAGCAACAATTTGCGAATGTTCATGCCCCGCCAAGGTGGGCCGCCACGTCAAACCACGTCAAAGCCTTTTTGGCGGGCGGCAGCAGTTTCCCGTCGTGGTTCCGGCAGGGGCCATTGTAAATTGTTGCCGGTTTTTGCATGAAGACTGCGCTGGCAACTCCCACCGTCCCGGCCGCCGCGGCGCCGATTTATTGTCTGGGCGACAGTCACGTCAGCTTCTTTGCCGGGGCAGACGTGATTCAGCCGGCCTGGCCGGCGCCCGCGGCGACGCGGCTGCCCTGGTTTCGCGTGCTGCACCTCGGGCCGATTCTGGCCTTCAGCCTTGCCCGACCGAACACCCGCGAGCGCGGACGCGAGCGCCTGTTTGCCGCCTTGGAACGGACGGTGCCGCCGCGGGCGCGCGTCCTGCTTTGCTTTGGGGAGATCGACTGTCGGGCGCATTTCCTGAAACAAGCCGCCCGGCAGGGCCGTCCGGTGGAGGCCATCGTGACGGATTGCCTGGCCGCCTATTTTCACGTGGTGCAAGACGTGCAGCAGCGTGGTTTTGAAGTCATTGTGTACAACGCCATCGCGACGCGACTGCGCACCCCCCGGCGTCCCCGGCGGGAGGACGATTACGTGGCCGTGGGCTCGTGGTCGCAGCGCAACGCCGCCACCCGCCTGTTCAATCAGGGCGCCCGCCAGCGTTGCCAGGCGTGCGGGGCCAAATTTCTGGAAAATTATCCGGGCCTGGTCACGAGCCGCGACAAAACCATTCCCTGGTTTTATTTCGACGCCATCCACCTTTCACAACGCGCCATGCCAATGACACTGCGCGCGCTGGCGGAGTTATATCCGGAAGCGGGCTATCCGCGACCGCCGCTGCCGCATCCCGGCTGGCTGGCCCGGCTTGCGGATCGGGCGCGGAAACGGTTGCGGCGTTGGTGCCGGCTCACTTGAGCTGTTGCAATTCCAGCATGTGCTGGAATGCCGCGTGAGTGCGTCCGAGTTCCGCCGGCGGGCCATCTCCCGTGATCCGGCCCGCTTCAAAGACCAGGATTCGCGTGGCCAGATTCAGGGAGCTGAACCGGTGCGCAATCAGGAAGGTGGTGCGCCCCAGCACCAGTTCCTGCAAGGCTTGCTGGACTTTTTGCTCGCTCTCGGCATCCAGGGCGCTGGTGGCTTCATCCAGAAGCAGGATCGGGGCGTTTTTCAAAAAGGCCCGGGCGATGGCAATGCGCTGGCGCTGGCCGCCGGACAGGGTCGTGCCGCGCTCGCCCACCAGCGTGTTGTATGCCTGCGGCAGCGTGGTGATGAAATCGGCGGCGAAGGCTTTGCGGGCGGCTTCCCGCACTTCCGCATCGGTGGCAGTGGGCCGGCCAGCGCGAATGTTGTCCGCAATGCTGGCATTGAACAGCACGGGCATTTGCGGCACCAGCGCCATCTGCGCCCGCAGGACCTGCTTGTCCAACTGCCGCAGGTCCACTCCCGCCAGGGTGATCCGCCCCAGGGTGGGATCGTAAAACCGGGGGATGAGGGAGATGAAGGTGGATTTCCCCGCGCCGCTGGGCCCCACGAGCGCCACCACTTCACCCGCCTGGAAGCGCGCATGGATTTGGCTCAACGCCGCCACCGGGGCGCGGTCCGCGGGTCGCAGCGGATAGGTGAAGCTCACTGCTTCGAAGGCGATTTCCCGGTGGGCGGCGGGCAGCGGCACCGGCCGGGCCGGTTGCGGGACGGTGTCTTCCGCGTCCAACACCTGCTCCAATCGTTCCAGCGAGGCGGCGCCCATCTTCCAAACGGCATTCAGGATGCTGAGTTTCTTGACCGGTTCGTACGCCATGTACAACGCGACGCCCATGGTCAGAAACACCTCGAATTTCATGCCGTTTTTGAAACCGAAATACAGCGCGGCCGCAAACCCGCACGCCGAGAGGAATTCGATCACCGGATTGACGAACGCCTGATATTTCACCGTCTTCATGGCGAGGCGGAAGATTTTCCGGACGCTGGCGGCAAAGCGGGCGCTCAACTGCGGTTGCAGGTTGTAGGCCTGAATTTCCATCGGGGACTGCAGCCCTTCCACGACGATTGCATTGAGCTCGCCGGTTTCGGCGGTCAGCTGGCGTGATTTCTTGATCAGCCGTCGCGCGAGGATGCGAATGGGCACGATGCACAGCGGAATGCTCGTCAGGGTCACCAGCACGAACAGGGCGCTCCGATTGGTGATGGCGAGGTAGAGCAGGAAACTGAACGCGCCCACCAGGGTGAACGGCTGTTTCAACGCGTCCGTACTCATCATCACCACCACGTTCTTCAACTGTTCGGTGTCGGTCATCAGACGCGCCGTCAGGTCGCCGGATTTGTGCCGGAGATAAAAGGCGAGCGGGAGTTCCTGCAGCCGTCGGAAGACCTCGGTGCGCAGGGTCTCCAGCAATTGAAAGCCCGCGTAGTTCAGCCAGTAACGGTTCAAAAACGCCGTCAGGCCGCGGCAGAAAAAAACCACGGGCAATCCCAGGCAGGCGACCAGCAGCAATTGCTCCTGGTACGCCGCGCCAAACAGCCGCCGGGCCCATTCGGCGACGACCTCGGTTTTGGCATTTTGCGCGCCGGGATCAGCAAAGATCACCGGGGCCACCGTGTAGAGCATCATCGGCAGACCAAAGCCGCTGATGGCCGCAAAGGCCAGTCCGGCCAGCACGCCGCCGGCAAAATGCCAGCGCGCCGGCCGCAGGTAGGTCAACAGACGCCGGACGCGCCGTGCGGCCGATGGAGTGCTGGATTGTGCGTGCTTTGGCGTCATCGGTGCAGCGGGCAACCGTTGTGCGGTGCAGACGGTAAAGCAGCGTCCCGCGACCGGGAAGAATCTTTTTCCGTTTTTCCCCTGTTCCGCAACCCGCCGCGTGAGCCGTCCCGGGCGCGTCCGCCATTCTGCGCTTGCACATTCCCGCCGATGGTGGCCCACTGTGCGGGTGCGGGTGCGACAAATTTTTCTGGCCGGCGTGTTGGGGCTCGGAGTGACCGTTGCCTTGCGCGCCCAGGTGTCGGTCGAGATCGCGATGGACCAGGAGAATTTTCTCGCGGGAGAGACAATTCCGCTGACCGTGCGCGTGATCAACCGCTCCGGGCAAACATTGCGCCTGGGCGAGACGCCGGACTGGCTGACGTTTGCCGTGGCGTCGCGGGCCACTTACATCGCCGAAAAGAGTGGCGACGTGCCGGTGCTGGGTCCGTTTGAGCTCGAGTCCGGAAAAACCGCGCTGCGGCGGGTGACCTTGACCCCCTATTTTGTTCTGACGCACGCCGGACGTTATGAAGTGACCGCCAGCGTGCGGATTCCGCAATGGGAGACCACGGTTGTTTCCCCGCCCAAAACCTTCGAGATCGTCAACGCCGCCCGGATTTGGGCGCAGAATTTCGGCATGCCGCTGGCGCCGGGGACCACCAACGTCGCTCCGGAGGTGCGCCGTTATTCCCTGGAGCAGGCCAATTATTTGCGCGGCAAATTGCGCCTTTATTTGCGTCTGATGGATGCGGAAAGCGACCACGTTTTCAAGGTGATCCCCATCGGCGGCATGGTATCCTTCAGCAGCCCGGAAGCGCGCATTGACCGGAGGAATTGCCTGCACGTGCTGTACCAGTTCGGCGCCCACTCCTATCTTTATACCGTCGTGACGCCCGAGGGGGAGATCACCACGCAGCAGACCTACGAGATCACCCAAAACCGCCCGCGCCTCGCGCCGGATGAGCAGGGCGGGTTTTTTGTGGCGGGCGGTCAGCGCCGGCTTACGGATGCGGACATTCCAACGCCGCCGGCGGCTGTCGTTCCGTAACCGGTGGAGTCCACCTGCTCCCGGCGGGAACGTGCTCCATTTCGCTGCGCCATCTGGTCCGAAGGGTTATTGCAAATCGTCGGGGGACAGCACCTGTTTTTGCACGTGGCGCACGATGGGCAACGCGCGTTGCAGGATGGCCTGTTCGGTCTGCCCGGGAAACGACTTCATGATGACTCGAATGGCGGCGATTGGTTCGCCATTGCGATCGCGTAATGGCTGAATCACCGCCACCGTCCGCTTGTCCTTGCCGTAGAAAACCGCGCCGTCGCGGATCGCACCGGTTTCCGAGTCGCCGCCCGCCTGGCCCACTTCCCCGGCTGCCTTGCTGGCCACAATGCGCGGGATGCCGACGGCGTCGGGCGCGTAGATTTTTAACCCGACCAATCGGGGGTATTTGTCGAGCGTGTTGCCCAGGATGGCCTGGACCCGGGACGCCCTGGGTGTGTACTCGATCCGCGTCTCCGCAAACCGGCTCAGGGAGTCGGACTTGGTCCAGAAACCGATCTTTCCGCTGGCGAAACTGGTGTCCGTTAATTCCGGGATCACCGGTTGGTCGTTGAGCCAGATGCGGATTTTGTTTTTTTGGCATTGCACCCGGAGCGTGTACCAGACTTCCTTCGCAAGCGGCAGGTTCGGTCCGATGGGCGGACTGCGGAGTCCGCCCACCACCTTGTAAAAGCGCAGGTTCTGTCCCAAAACGCTCGCGCGCACCACGTAAAAACTCTTTTCGTCCTGGTAGCGGAACACCACGCCCGCCATTTGTTCCGCCACGCCATCCACGATTTTGAAGCGGGTCGTCAGCGTGAAATCGTCAAAGACCGCGCCGGCATAGACCAGGACCGGGAAGTGTTCATCTTTGACATCGGCGCTGAGCTGGGCCAGCACCACCTGGTTGGTGGCATCGGGCGTCGCCTCGCGAACGGCGCGCCACCGCCCGGGCGCGCCTTCGCCCACCAGCACGCTGGTGAAACCGGGTGGAGGGGCGTCGGTATCGGGCGGACCAAAATCCAGGATCAGCTCCGCAGCTTCCCCCGGCGCCGTCAGCCGGGCGGCGAGCAGCAGCCATGACAACCACTTCATCACCGGCAGCGTTGCAAACCGCCGCCGGCCGGACAAGCAAATGTGCGGTGCCCCCCGCGCGCGCGGCTGCATTCCAGGCTCGCTTGTGTCGTTGCGGCCGGATAGCTTTGGCGCACGGTTCGGGGGCGGGCGCCGTGCGGGGTGTCGTCCGGGCCGGCTTTGCATTAACATGAAAATCTTCGGGATCATCCCGGCGCGGTACGGTTCCACCCGGTTTCCGGGCAAGGCGCTGCACCCCATCGCGGGCCGGCCGCTCATTCAGCGGGTCGTGCAGCAATGCCAAAAATCCCGGGCGTTGGACGAGGTGATCGTGGCCACCGACGACGTCCGCATTGCGGCCGTGGCGGAGAAATTTTGCCGGGTGGAAATGACCCGCGCCGATCATCCGAGCGGCTCGGACCGCATCGCCGAAGTGGCGGCGCGTCATCCCTGCGACATCGTGGTGAACATCCAGGGCGACGAACCGTTGCTGGATCCGGCGGTGGTGGATGCGGTGGCAGCGGCGGCGCGCGGGTGTGAAATGGCCACGGCGGCCACGCGGATTCAAGACCCGGCCGAATACGACAACCCCAACGCGGTGAAAGTCGTTGTCAATGCCCGCGGTCACGCCTTATATTTTTCCCGGCGTACGATTCCGTATCTGCGCGAGGCCGCCAGTCGTTCCCTTCCTGAACAGTTGGCGGCGTTTCCTTTTCTGAAACACCTCGGCATTTACGGTTTTCAACGCGACGCGCTGTTGCGCCTGGTCCAGCTGCCGGTTTCCCCGCTGGAACAGGCGGAGAAACTGGAGCAGTTGCGGGCATTGGATCACGGCTTCCGCATCGCGGTGGTGACGGTGGATTATGACAGCGTGGGCGTGGATGTGCCGGCCGACGTGGCGCGCGTGGAACGCCTGCTGCGGGACGACTGAGATTTGCATTATGAAATTTATTTTCATCACGGGGGGCGTCATCAGCTCCCTGGGCAAGGGATTGACCGCCGCCGCCCTCGGCACGTTGCTGGAAAATCGCGGCCACAAGGTCGCCATTCAAAAGTTTGATCCTTATCTGAATGTGGACCCCGGCACGATGTCCCCGTATCAACACGGCGAGGTGTACGTGCTGGACGACGGGGCGGAGACGGATCTCGACCTCGGCCACTACGAACGCTTCACCAACACCAAGCTGTCCCGGCTCAACAGCCTGACCAGCGGCCAGGTTTACCAGACGGTGCTCAACAACGAGCGCGAGGGCGTTTATCTCGGCAAAACCGTGCAGGTGATTCCGCACGTCACGGACGAAATCAAGCGCCGCATCCACGTGCTCGCCGCGGAAAGCCGGGCGGACATCGTCATCACCGAAGTGGGCGGCACCACGGGCGACATCGAGGGCCTGCCCTTTCTGGAGGCGATCCGCGAATTCGCCCTCGAAGCCGGCGTCGGCAACACCTGCTTCATTCACGTCACCTACGTGCCCTACATCAAGGCCGCCGGGGAGCTGAAGACCAAGCCCACCCAACAATCCGTCGCCAAGCTGCGCGAGATCGGCCTCTCGCCGCAGTTGATGGTTTGTCGTTGCGAAAAACCGCTCGACAAGGAGTTGCGTCAGAAAATCTCCCTGTTTTGCAGTGTGCCGGTTGAGGCGGTGATCGAGGTGAAGAATGTGGATCATTCCATTTATGAACTGCCGCTGGTGCTCCAGCGCGAGCAGGCGGACGAACTGGTTTGCCGCGTCCTGCACCTGGACGGTCCGCCCGCCAAGATGGGGCACTGGCAGGAAATCATCCGCAAACTGATCGCGCCCCAATTCCGCGTGCGCATCGGGGTGGTCGGCAAGTATATCGGGCTGCAGGACGCCTACAAATCCGTTTATGAAGCGTTGATTCATGGCGGCATTGGCAACGATTGCGGCGTGGAAATTGTGCGGATTGACGCCGAGGAGATTGAGAAGGAGGGCCCGGAAAAGAAGCTGGGCGGGCTGCACGGCATTTGTATTCCGGGCGGCTTCGGCGAACGCGGCATCGAGGGGTTGATCAAGACGGCCCAGTTTGCGCGCGAAAACAAGGTGCCGTATTTCGGCCTGTGCCTGGGCATGCAGATCGCCACCATTGAATTCGCCCGGCACGTGCTCAAAATGGAGAAGGCGCACTCCACGGAATTCCATCCCGAGACCACCCAGGCGGTGATTGCCCTGCTCGACGCGCAACGCAAAGTCACCAAGAAAGGGGGCACAATGCGCCTGGGCGCGCAGCCGTGTCAACTGCAGGTGGGTTCACTGGCCGCCAAGCTTTATGGCGCGTTCATGGCCAATGAACGGCATCGCCACCGCTTTGAATTCAACAACGCGTTCCGCGAAAAATTTGAGAAGGGCGGCCTGGTGTTCAGCGGCCTGTCACCTGACGGCAAGCTGGTGGAGGTGATTGAATTGCCCGGGCACCCCTTCTATCTGGCCAGTCAATTCCACCCCGAATTCCTCAGCAAACCGCACCAGCCCCATCCGCTCTTCAAGGGGTTCATTGCCGCGGCGCTGCAGCAAAGCCGCGTGGGCCCGGCCTGATCCGAAGCGGTCGTTTATGACCTACGCCGAGGCCATCAAATTTCTGTACGAACTGCGGCTGTTTGGGGCCAAACTGGGCCTGGAAAATACGTTCGCCCTGGCCGCCCGGGCCGGACAACCCCAGCAGCGCCTGCGCTTCATTCACGTCGCCGGCACGAACGGCAAGGGGTCCACCTGCGCGATGTTGGAAGGCATTTACCGTGCGGCCGGGTTGCGGGTGGGCTTGTTCACTTCCCCGCATCTGGTTTCGTTTCGCGAGCGGATGCAGGTGAACCGGCAGTGGATCAGTGAAGCCGAGGTCGTGGCCTTGCTGGCCCAAATCCGGCCGTGGCTGGCCACGTTTCCCGCCGCGCATCATCCCACGTTTTTTGAAGTCGTCACGGTGATGGCGCTGCTGCACTTCGTCCGGCAACAGTGCGAACTGGTGATCTGGGAAACGGGGCTGGGCGGGCGCATGGATGCCACCAACATTGTGACCCCGCTGGCCAGTGTCATCACGCCCATCAGTCTGGATCATCAACTCTGGCTCGGTGAAACCCTGCCGGAAATCGCGGCGGAAAAGGCCGGCATTATCAAGCCCGGCGTACCCGTGGAATCCGCCGCCCAACCGGCCGGGGCGTTGCTCGTGTTGCAGGCGGCAGCCGCCCGCCAGGGCGCGCCTTTTCGGGCGTTGCCGCCCGGGGCTCCGGCGCCCCCGCCCGGCGCGCTCGCGTTGTCGGGGCCGCATCAACAACAAAACGCGGCGCTCGCTTTGCGCGTGGTGGAGACCCTGCAGCCCATCCTGCCGGTGCCTCCTGGGGCCTCGGCCCGGGGGCTGGCCACCGTGCAGTGGGCCGGACGCCTGCAAGCGCTCACCCTGCCGGGCGGGCAGTCGGTTTTGCTGGACGGGGCGCACAACCCGGCGGGAGTGGCGGCACTGACGCAAGTTCTTCGCCGCGCGCCGCCCCCGCGCGGCCGCGTGTTTATTGTGGGCATCATGCGCGACAAAGATTGGCCGGCGATGTGCCGCCAACTGCTGCCGCTGGCGCGCCTGATCCTGTTCATTCCCGTGGGCAGTGACCGCACGTTATCTCCGGAAATCGCCGTGGCGTGGTGTCGTGCCCAGCATCCGCAGGTGGCCTGCGCCGCCGCCGCCTCGCTGCCGGCGGCGTTGCGCCAGGCTCCCGCCGGAGCGGAGGTGGTCATCACCGGCTCGTTGTATCTGATTGGTGAAGCTCTGGCCTGGTTGTCACCCGAGTTTCAAAGCGTGGCGGCCGAATACGCCCTGAATGAGTGGGGCGGCCACTCTGCCAGACCACAGGAAGCACTGCCCTGTCACCCCTGAACGGCCGCCGGCGCTGGACTCACATCCGGTCGCGCGGCGCCGGCCCGGAGGCGGCGGGTGTTTCGATTGACTCCCTCCCGTTTGGTTTCCAGTATGGCCGCGGAATGCGGAAGACCATTTTAGTTCTGGCCATTTTCGGCAGCGCGGTGATGGCGCCGGCGGCGCCGCATCAATACAAATATCTTCCTGCGGATTGTTCCGCCCTGGTCGGCCTGCTGCCGCCGCCGCCCGCCACCAACTCTCCGGCAGGCATTGCCGATTTGGAAACTGTGCTGCAGGTGCAGGCGGACCGCACGCCCGGTCAGGTCCAGCGCGCGCGGCGGGTGGCCAGTCAATCGGTGTTTACCTTCGCGCAACCCGTTTTGGGTGGATGGTTCAACCCGACCAACTGCCCGGCCACGCAGCGCTTGTTGGCGGAAATCACACGCGAAAGTCAGACCATCGTGGACGACCAGGTCAAACCGCACTGGCAACGCCTTCGTCCCTATCAGGCTTCGCCGGACGTCCGGCCGATTGTGGGCCGGCCCGGCAATACTTCGTATCCCAGCGGACATGCTGCGGTCGCCGCCTTGTGGGGCACCATTTTGTCCGCCGCGTTTCCAGACCAGGCGGCGGCGTTCCAGGCGCAGATTCGGGAGGTGATGTGGTGCCGGGTGATTGGCGGCGTGCATTATCCCAGCGACACCGCCGCGGGAGCGAGACTCGGCACCGCCATTGCCCACGCCATGCTTGCCGCGCCCGCCATGCCCGAAACGCTGGAAACAATTCGCGCCGAAGCCGCTCCGTTCCGGAACCCGGCAACCACACGATCCGCCGCGCCCGTGGGTCAATAACGCTCCGCCGCGGCGGCCGGCCGGCCCGCGGGCACTCCGCCGGTGGCGGTTAATTCGCCAGGTGTGCGCGGACCAGTTCCGGCAGATATTTCACCGGCACGGAGCCCGCTTGCAATACGGCCTCGTGGTACCGGGCCAGGTTGAACTTGTCGCCCAGCTCCCGCTGCAGGGCCTGGCGCAGGCGTTGATGGGCCAGATATCCGACGAAATACGTGCTCAATTGCGTGGAGCTTTGTTTGGCGCGAATGATCTTGAGCCGCGCCTCGCCCTCCGATTGGAAGGCCTCTTCCACCATCAGCCGCATCGCTTCGTCGTCGGTCATCGTGGTGCAGTGCATCCGGTAATCGAGGAGCGCATTGACGACGGTGCGCAGGTAGAACTTGAGTTGCATCAGGCGGAGGCGGAGGTCGCCCCCGCCGTAGCCCTGGTCCAGCATCATGGACTCGGTGTAAACCGCCCAGCCCTCGATGTACACGCCCGAGGCCAGGATTTTCCGGATCAACGAGGGGTTCCGGTTGGCGTATGCCAGTTGCACATAGTGCCCGGGATACGCCTCGTGAATGGTCAGGATTTGCAGCAGGTGGGTGTTGTATTCCTCCAGATAGGTTTGCACGCGGCGCGCGTCCCAATCCGCGGGCGGCGGGCTCACCGCATAATAACTTGCGGCGCGCGGATCCAAGGGCGGCGCACTCTCGAGGTACGCCACGGAGTTGCCGCGGTTGAACTCGGGCATTTCAATCACCCGGCAGGCATCCGGCTCGGGCAGGCGCAAAATCTTCCGCTCGCGAATGAACGTCTGAATGCGGCTCACCGTGGCTTGCGTGTCTGCCAGCAGCCGGTCCGGTGGACCGTGTTCGGCGCTGGCGGCGGCAATCACGCGGGCGATGGTTTCGCGGCGGCCGGCGGCATTCCCGGGCGGCAGCGGTTGCGGCGGGAAATAGCGGCTCCACAACTGGCGCGCGATGACGTACAAGTCGCGTTGCACCTGCACCAATTCAGCTTCGGCCGCGGCCACCACCTGCTCGGCGCTCCAGCCCGCATCCAGCACCAGCTCCAGTTTCCGGGCGAATTTGCGTTTTCCAATGCGCCAGTTCCCGGTCGCGCGCCGGCGCAGTTCAGTTTCCAGAAAGTGCTGGTAATCCTGCAACGCCGTGACAATGGGAGCGGCGGCGGCTTCGAGTGACGCCCGCTGTGACGTCGGCCCGGCGAGCTGGAAGAGGCCGGTCTCATAGAACGTCAGCGCCCCGCGATTCTGGCGGATGGCGGTTTCCAGCACGGCTTCCGGCGGATGCGTCAGGGTTTGTCGGGCGATGGCAATGACCCGGGGGATGGCGCGCATCCGTGCGATGCAGTTGGCGAGGTTGGTCTCCGCCGGCAGTGTAGACTGGGTCAGCAGGCGGTAAACACTGTCGCTGATGTAGGCGCCGTACGTGCGTGGGTCGGTTTCAAACGGGCGGAAGCTGGCGTCCAGCCAGAGCTGGCGTCGCAGTTCCTGCTGCAGGATTTCAAAATCCATCTGGGCCGGGCGGGACAACTTTCGGTAGGCGATGCGCCGCGGCAGTTCCCGCAGCGTTTGCCGGGTCAATTTTTGCCAGCGGGCCCGGGCGGCGGGGGTGATGTCCTCCAGTTGCGCATCGAAGCGGTGATCGCCCAGCGCCGAGGCGGTGGTGGGTTGTTGTTGGAAAACCTGCTCGAGATATTCCCGAAAAAAAGTTTCGAGACGCGCATCTTCCGTCGCCCGCAGCGTTGAGCCGCCCAGCATCCATTCCACCAAGAGCAGTAAGAGCAGTAAGCGCGCTTGCATCAACAGCCCAAGGTTGAGTCAGCCGGAGCCGGATTTCCAGTCTGAACCGGGTGGAATTTTTGTCGCCGTCCTGCGCTGCGTCAACGGCGCTGCCGCCCGGATCGGGGCGGGTGGGGAAGCGATGCGGAAGCCCCCTTACGTGCAAATCGCCCCGGCGGTGCCGACCAGTTTTGCGCAGCAGCGCTGGAAGACCTCGCGGCAGTCGGCCTCCCGCAATTGCAGATCCCGCGCTGCTGCATGAATGAAGCCGCGGGTGGTTTGGTGCGCGTAACCGAGCAGCCCCTGGCGCAAGGGCAGCGAATAAAGCACCAGCGTCATGCCATACACCAGCGTGTGCCAGCCGTGCGCCTGCCGGTTCTCCACCGCGGCCAGATACCGTTGCACCACGCGTTCGTCGCGCAGGGGCCGGAGTTTTTCCAGCTGCGCCCGGCCCACCCGCCGGCTCGCTGCGGCAAAATTCCGCCAGACCGGCCGGCCCGCCAGCGTCTGATCGTAGGCGATCAGTTCTCGCAACTCGTTCCTGCAGATGTGCTGGTAGGCCCGGCGAATGGCCGGCAGTTCGTGGGGGAACAAAATATCCTCCAGATAGACCCGCAGAAATTTTTGCAATGCACCAAGGCTGGTCACCGGTTGCGCCACCAGTGCCTGGGCCAGGCAGTGCAACGCCACCAAACCATCCGCCGAGCCAAGTTGGGCGACCAGCGGATGCGCGTCCCCCAGCCATTCGGCTGGATCGTACGCCAGTTGTGGTTGCGGGTCCACGCTCATCACCTTAGCCAGTTACATGCCTGCAGGCTGGCCTTGAACAAAATTGTTGCTCTGTCCAACGCGGAATGGCGAGAGGTAAAATTTCCGCGGCCCCAGTTTTCTGTCTTGACGCGGGAGCCGCGGTATTGCGGGTGTGCCGGACGCGCCTGCAGGCCCCGGCGGCGCCGGATCGCGGGGAATTGAAATTTGTACTCGCCCCGGGTGCCGGCCTTGGTTACTTCAAGCATGCATGACCGGTCCCGCTGCCCCGCCAGGCGGCGCCCCCACCCGGGCGCGATATTGGGTGGTGGCGTTCGCCGTGTCATTGGCCGTCATTCAATACATTGACCGGATCTGTATTGCGCAAGCGGCGCCGCTGATCGCGCGGGATTTGCATCTGGACCCGCGCCAGATGGGATGGGTGTTTGGCGCCTTTACCCTGGCGTATGCGCTGTTCGAGATCCCCACCGGCTACCTCGGGGACCGGCTTGGCCCGCGGCGCATTTTATTGCGCATCGTGTTGTGGTGGTCGTTCTTCACGGCGGCCACCGGCTGGATGCGTCAGCTTTGGTCGCTGGTGGTGGTGCGGTTTCTTTTTGGGGCGGGCGAGGCCGGCTGTTTTCCCAATTTGACCAAGGCGTTCAACCGGTGGCTGCCGGTTGCGGAACGTCCGCGGGCGCAGGGCATCATGTGGATGAGCGCGCGCCTTGGCGGGGCCTTCACCCCCTTGCTGGTGGCGGCGAGTCTGGCCTTTGTTTCCTGGCGCACCGCGTTTGTGCTCTTTGGTTTGCTCGGGGTCCTCTGGGCCGTCGTTTTCGCGTGGTGGTATCGGGATGAACCGCGGACGCATCCCGCAGTGAACGCTGCGGAAGCAGCCCTGTTGCCCCGGGAGGAGACCGCCGGGGCGCGCTTCAAAATGCCCTGGCGCACCCTGTTTTCATCGCGCACAGTCTGGTGTTTGTGCGGGCAGTATTTTGCCTGCAGCTACTGTTTCTATTTTTTCATCACATGGTTTCCCACTTACCTGCTGGAGCAACAGGGCTTTGACATGAAGCAAGGCGCGTTGCTGGCGGGCACGCCGCTGCTCGTGGGGGCGTTTGGTTCGTTATTCGCAGGCTGGTTGCTGCCGGCGCTGGAGTCCCGGCTCGGGGGGGCCGGCCGGGCGCGGCGCTGGTTTGGCGCGGCGGCGGCGGGCGGCGCGGCGCTGTTGCTGGTGACCGCCGCGCAACTCACGCCGCCGTATCTTGCCGTGACCGCGATCGCCCTGGTGGCCTTTTGCAACGACGCCCAGATGCCCGGGGCATGGACGGCATGCATGGATGTGGGGGGGCCGGCGGTCGCCACGCTGTCGGGCACGATGAACATGATGGGCAACCTGGGTGGTTTTCTCTCCTCCATTGCGTGCGGTTACCTGGTGCAATGGACGGGGAGCTGGAATCTGGTGTTTTACGCGGCCGCCGTCATGTACGGCGGCGGCTTGGCCTGCTGGCTGGCCATGGACCCGGTCACACCGCTGGCGCAACAATCACGTCTGCGTCCTCCGTGAGCGTGTTCCGCGCCCCGGTGGCGGCGGGCGCGTGGTTCACAATTTTTTGCCGGTCAGGCGTTCGTAGGCTTCCAGGTACTTGGCACGCGTCCGGGCCACCACCTCGTCCGGCAACGCGGGAGCGGGTGGCGTTTTGTTCCACGCCAGCGTTTCCAGGTAATCGCGCACGAATTGCTTGTCGAAGCTGGGCTGGCTTTTGCCGGGCGCGTATTCGCTCGCCGGCCAAAACCGCGAAGAATCCGGCGTCAACACTTCATCAATCAGCAGCAGTTGCCCGTCAAACAGCCCGAATTCGAATTTCGTGTCGGCAATGATGATGCCCCGCTGGCGCGCGAAATCGCGGGCGAACGCATAAATTTTCAAGCTCAGGTCCCGCACCTGGCGCGCGTGGTCCGCGCCCAGGATCGCGGCGGCGGCGGCGAATGAAATGTTCTCGTCGTGGCCCGTGGCGGCCTTGGTGGAAGGCGTAAAAATCGGTTCCGGCAACGCGGCGGATTCCGCCAAACCCGCGGGCAGCGCCAGTCCGCAAACGGTTTGAGATTTTTGATATTCTTTCCAGCCGGAGCCGGCCAGATAGCCGCGGACGATGCACTCGACCGCCAGGGGGCGGGCCTTCTTGACGACCATCGCCCGCTTGGCCAGCGCTGTCCTGGTGGTGGCGGGCAGCGCCGCCAGCGCCGGAAAATCGCAGACGGCATCCGCTTTCACCATGCGGTGATTCGGCACCAGCGACTCCGTTTGATCGAACCAGAAATGCGACAGCTGGGTGAGCACCTCGCCCTTCTGCGGAATGCCGTTGGGCATCACGCAATCAAACGCCGAGATGCGGTCGCTGGCCACAAAGAGCAAGGCGTCGCCCAGATCGAAAATTTCCCGCACCTTGCCGCTCCGGATCTTCTGAATGCCGGGAAGATCGAGGTTCAACAGAATCGAATCAGCCATAAAAAACCATGATGGCGGTTCCGCCACCGGCTTCAATCTCAAAGCACGGGCAGCCGGGCCCGCCCACCCGCCGGTCCGCGGCCCTGCCCCGCGCATTGGCCAGCGGCACAGCTGCCGCGCGCGCCTCGAGGCCGTCCCTTTGTCACTTGGCCCGCAGGCGGGTTTGCGTTACAACCAGCGCATGGACAAAGAGCGCGTGGCGGAGATCCTTCTGGAAATCGGCACCTTGCTGGAACTCAAGGGTGAGAACCCGTTCAAGACCCGCGCCTACCAGAATGGCGCGCGCATCATCGGAAGCCTGAACGAGCCGCTGCCCCGGCTGATCGCCGAGGGTCGCCTCGGGGAACTCAAAGGCATTGGGGCGGCGTTGCAACAAAAGATCACCGAACTCGTCACAACCGGCCGCCTGAAGTATTACGAGGAACTGAAAGCCTCCGTGCCGTCGGGGCTGGTGGCGCTGCTGGACATTCCAGGGCTGGGCCCCAAAAAAATCATCGTGCTCAACCAAAAACTCGGGGTGGACTCGCTGGAAAAACTCGAGGCCGCCTGCCAGACGGGACGGGTGGCTCAACTGCCCGGCTTCGGCGCCAAGACCCAGGAGAATTTGCTCCAGGGCATTGCGTATCGCCGGCTCTACGCGCAGCGCACCCGCCTGGACGAGGCGTTGCAAGCCGCCGAACCGATCCTCGAAAGCCTGCGACAACATCCGGACGTGTTGCGCTGCAGCATCGCCGGCAGCCTGCGCCGCTGGCGCGAAACCATCGGCGACGTGGACTTTCTGGCTTCCTCGCGCCAGCCGGTCCGGGTCATTGAACATTTTGTCGCGTTGCCGGGACACCGTAACGTCGTTGCCCGGGGTGACACCAAAGCCAGCGTCATTCTGGCGACCGGAATCCAGGCGGATTTGCGGGTGGTATCGGATGCGGAATATCCTTTTGCGCTGGCCTACTTCACCGGCAACAAGGAACACAACATTGTCATGCGGCAGCGGGCCATCGCCCGGGGCCTGCGCCTCAATGAATACGGATTGTTCCGGTCCAAGGAGGAAACGCGCGATCCCAAGCTTCGCCTGGCCTGCCAAACCGAGGCGGAGATTTTTGCCGCGCTGGATCTCGCCTACGTGCCGCCCGAACTGCGCGAAGACCACGGGGAATTCGAGGCCGCCGAGCGGGGTGCGTTGCCCCGGCTGCTCGAGTGGACCGATCTCAAGGGCGCCCTGCACAATCACACCACTTGGAGCGACGGCCACCATACGCTGGAGGAAACGGCTGCGCACATGGAGGAACTGGGCCTGCAGTACTGGGCGGTCACCGACCATTCGCGCGCCGCCTTTCAAGCCAACGGCCTCGAGCCCCAACGCCTGCGGAAACAAATCAAGGCCATTGCAGCATTGAATCAACGTCTGGCCGATGCGGGCCGGGAATTCCGCCTGCTCACCGGCAGCGAGGTGGACGTGCTGAAAGACAAATTGGATTTTGATGATCGGTTGCTCGCCGAGCTGGACGTCGTGGTCGCCAGCCTGCACGTGCCCGCCCGGGAGGAGGCTGAAAACACCAAACGGCTCATTCGCGCCGCGGAAAATCAATACGTGCACATCCTCGGCCACCTGACCGGCCGCCTGCTGCTCGAACGCGAGCCTTACCCCGTCAATCAGGAAGCGGTGATTGACGCCTGCGCCGAAACCGGCACCTGGATCGAACTCAACTGCAATCCCTGGCGGCTGGATCTGGATTGGCGCAAATGGTTTTATGCCCGGAGCAAAGGGGTGAAGTGCGTCATCAATCCTGACGCGCACCGGAATGGGGATGCCGGTTATTTGCGGCTCGGCGCCGGCGTGGCCCGCAAGGGCTGGCTCACCCGGGCGGAGGTGATCAATACGCTGCCGCTGGCTAAATTACGTCAGGCGCTGCGCAAAAAGCGGGACCGGGCCGCCCGCGGCTGAGCCGGGCCGGGCCGCGTCCGAACCCGCGCAGGCCCGGTGCCGGGGCGCCCGGATCGCCGCGTTGGTCCGGGCTTTACGCAGTGGAGGAGACGTTTACACTCGGGGGCATGAAACAAGCGCCATCCCCCTGCACTGCTGCGGGCGGTCCCGGGAATGTCTCCCCGGGATTTCCGCCGCTGAACCGACGTTCCTTCCTGCACACGGTGAGCTGGGGCGCGGCCGCGCTCGGACTGTCTCCCGCCGTCATCGCCGGCGCGCAAACCACGAATCCGCCCATCGCTGGATTTGAAGCGGCCCCGGCCACCGCGGAAACACATGCCGGCTGGCAGCCGATCTCCGAGCGGAAACTGCGGGTCGGGCTGGTGGGGTATGGCGTCTGCAAATTCGCCGCGGCGTTCGGGTTTCAAAATCATCCCAACGTCGAGATTGTCGCGGTGAGCGACCTGGTCCCCGCGCGTTGTGCGGAACTGGCGTCCGTGGTGAAGTGCAGCACCACCTATCCCTCGTTGGAGGAACTGGTGCGGGATGATCGGATCGAGGCGGTGTTTGTGGCGACCGACGCCCCGAGCCATGCCAGGCATTGCATCGAAGTGCTCAAGCATGGCAAGCACGTGGGCACGGCGGTGCCGGCGGTGTTCGGCTCGCTGGAAGATGCCGATCGCTTGTTCCACACCGTCAAGCAGAGCGGGTTGAAGTACATGATGTTCGAGACTTCCTGTTTTCACGACGATCTGTATGCGATGCGGCAGCTGTACCAGGCCGGCCAGCTCGGACGGATCGTTTATGCCGAGGGCGAGTATTTTCATTACATGGAGCAGCCCATTGATTCCTACAAAGGCTGGCGCATCGGTCTGCCGCCACAATGGTATCCCACCCACTCCAATGCGTATTACGTGGGAGTCACGGCGGGCAGCTTTACGGAAGTGTCTTGCATGGGCATTCCAAGCCACCTCCCGCACTTGCAACCGATGAACAATACGTACCACAACCCCTTCGGCACCGAGATCGCCCTGTTTCGCACCAATGAAGGGGGCATGGCGCGCATGGGGGTCAGCTGGGATACACCCACCAACGAAGGTGAGATGGGGCGCATCCGCGGCGACAAGGGCTCGGTCTATTTCAATACTTATCGCGGTCTCGAAACCTTGAAGACCAACTTGAAACGTCCGCCCCTGCCCCCGGGCGTGGCCGCGGGCGGACACGGAGGGTCGCACGGATATTTAATGAACGAGTTCGTCACCGCCATCCTGCAAGATCGGCAGCCGCTGGTTCACGTCGCGATGGCGTTGAACATGACGGTCTCCGGCATTGTGGCGCATCAATCCGCCTTGAAGGACGGGGAGTTGCTGCGGATCCCGCAGTATCAGCTGTAAGGAAACCGCCGGCCCACGTCCAGTCCGGCACATCACTTCACCTTCAAACTCCACCCTCACTGGCCATCGGGATAAGCTCCTGATTGAGCCACCTCCAGCGAAGGCCACGCGAAGTGCTGCCCCAAACGGGGCCGGATCTGTCCCGCGCACCCGACACACCGACATCCCTGTAAAGGAAGGTTCATTCATGGCGTGAATTCCGGCTCAATGAACTAAATTGTTATTATTTTAAACTTTTTTGTTGCGTTTTGAACAATGCGCCAGTAATTATGTGGACGGTTAGTTCGTAAGTTATAGATAAATGAACAATATCGAAATAGGTGAACGTGAAAAACGGTTGCTTGATGAGCAAGAGCGGCTGATCGTGCGCGCCCTGATTCGCGATCCGCGACTCAGTGACAATCAGATTGGGAAGTTAACAGGGGTGCCGACACCGACCGTGCGGCGCAAGCGCAAGAAGCTCGAGGACGAGGGTTTGCTCAGTTACTACTGTGCGCTGGACATGCAGGAGCGCGGCACCGGCCATTTTAGCGCGCGGCATCTCTACGTGATCAAGTTCCGGATCGGCATCACGGTCACGCAGATCGTGGAGGAGATCAAACACGAGCCAAACATCCGCACGATTTTTACCGACTTGATCTATGAGTCGCACATTGCGGAAACGGAAGGTCGTGTGGCCTTGATCATGATCGTCGAGGGCAAGCATGCGACGGACATTGTCGAGAACATGCACGCGACCATCATCCCGTCGTTGCGCAAGAATCACGGCCCGGATTCCATCGAAGAAGTTTCCTCCATCCGCCTGCTCGCGCCCATCCGCATCTTCCACAACTACGTGCCGCTGGTGAACATGCACGGCGGGGTGCTGCGGGCCGACTGGCCAAAAGACGCGGTTTTCGTAGGTTAAATGTTATGACACCTCCTGGTTTTCCCTCCCGGCAAGGCTTGTACGATCCCGCCCACGAACATGACGCCTGCGGGGTGGGGTTTGTGGCGGACATTCGGGGTCGCAAGTCGCACACGATCCTGCGGCAGGCCCTGCAGGTCTTGAATAATTTGCAGCATCGGGGCGCCAGTGGCAGCGAAATCAACACCGGCGATGGCGCCGGGATTCTGCTGCAAACGCCGCACGAGTTTTTGGTGGCCGCCTGTCGGCGGGAACAGATCTCCCTGCCCGGCCCGCGGGAATACGGCGTCGGCATGGTTTTCTTGCCGCGGAATCGGGCGGATCGTTACAAGTGTGAGAAGCTGTTTGAGGAAATCGTGGATGCCGAAGGGCAGACCGTGCTGGGGTGGCGGCCCGTGCCGACCTGCAACACGGGATTGGGGGATTGGGCGCGGCAGAACGAGCCGATCATCCGGCAGGTTTTTATTGGCCGCGCCCCGGGCCTGGCCGACGATCTGGCGTTTGAGCGCAAGCTCTATATCATCCGCAAACTCGCAGAAAAGGGCATTCGATACTCCGGCATCAAAGGATGCGAACAGTTCTATATTCCCAGCCTGTCGTACAAAACCCTCATCTACAAGGGCATGCTGTTGCCCAGTCAACTCGAGGCGTATTTTCCCGATCTCAGCGATCCGGCGCTGGAAACCGCGCTGGCCCTGGTGCATTCACGCTTTTCGACCAACACCTTCCCCAGCTGGGAGCGCGCGCACCCGTACCGGTATGTGGCGCACAACGGCGAGATCAATACTTTGCGCGGCAATGTCAACTGGATGCTGGCGCGTCAGGCAACACTGGTATCCGAGGTCTTTGGTGCGGACCTGAAAAAACTGTTTCCGATCATCAACGAGGATGGCTCCGACTCCGCCATGTTTGACAACGTGCTGGAGTTTCTGGTGCTGGCGGGCCGGTCGCTGCCGCAGGCGATGATGATGATGGTTCCGGAGCCCTGGTCCGGCCACGAAGGCATGAGTGATGCAAAGAAGGCATTTTATGCGTATCACGCCTGTTTGATGGAACCCTGGGATGGGCCGGCCAGCATGGTGTTCACCGACGGCATCCAGATCGGCGCCACGCTTGATCGGAATGGCCTGCGTCCGTCGCGGTACTACATCACCAAGGATCATCTGGTGGTGCTGGCCAGCGAAGTGGGTGTGCTGGATGTGCCGGCGGAGCGGGTGCTGCACAAGGGCCGGCTGCAGCCCGGTCACATGTTTCTGCTGGACACCGCCCAGGGCCGGGTGATTGCCGATGCGGAGATCAAGGCGACGATCGCCGCGGAACAGCCCTACCGGCTGTGGCTGAACACGCACCAGATCACGCTCGCAGCCCTGCCGGAGCGGGCGGTGCCGCCCTCCGACCCCGCAACCCTGTTGCCGCGGCAGCGGGCATTTGGTTATACATTCGAGGACTTGCGGCTGATTCTGGCACCCATGGCGCGGGACGGCGCGCAACCCATCGGTTCCATGGGCACCGACACGCCCCTGGCAGTGCTCTCCAACCAGCCCCAGTTGCTTTACAACTACTTCAAGCAACTGTTCGCCCAGGTCACCAATCCGCCGATTGATGCCATTCGGGAGGAGATTGTCACCAGCACCGAGACCGTGCTTGGGGCCAGCGGCAACCTGCTCCAGTGCGTGCCGGAAAATTGCGCCAACATCAAGATCCCGGGCCCGATTTTGTCGAACGAGGATTTTGCCAGGCTGCAGCACTGTGCGTTGCCGAACTTCAAGCCGGTCACGCTGCCGATATTGTTTCCGGCGGCGGCTGGCGCGCGGGGGTTGGAGCGCGCCGTGGACCAGCTCTGCCAGCAAGTCACCCAGGCGATTCGCGCGGGGCGGACGTTCATCATTTTGTCGGATCGCGGCGTCAATGCGGAGCAGGCGGCGATTCCGGCGCTGCTGGCGGTGTCAGCGGTCAATCATCATCTGATCCGGACCGGCACGCGCACGCGCGCCAGCCTGCTGCTGGAATCCGGCGAGCCGCGCGAGGTGCATCACTTCGCCTTGCTGCTCGGTTACGGTGCCAGTGCCATCAACCCCTATCTGGCGTTTGAATCACTCGATGATCTGATCCGGCAGGGAATGTTGACCGACATTCAGCATCCGCAAGCGGTCCGGAACTACCTGAAGGCGGCCACGAAAGGCGTGGTGAAAACGATGGCCAAGATGGGCATCTCGACGATCCAATCGTACCGGGGCGCGCAGATTTTTGAGGCGATCGGGCTCAATTCGTGGGTCATTGACAAGTATTTCACCTGGACCGCTTCGCGCATCGAGGGCATCGGCATCGAGGAACTGGCGGAGGAAGTCTTGCGCCGGCATCGGCACGCGTTCCCCGGACGCCCCGGGCCGGACCCCACGCTGGACACCGGCGGCCAATACCAGTGGCGGCACGACGGTGAACATCACCTGTTCAATCCGGAAACCGTCCAGAAGCTGCAACTGGCCGTGCGCACCGACAATTACCGGGTGTTCAAGGAGTATTCCACGGCCGTCAACGATCAATCGCGGCGCCTGTGCACCCTGCGCGGGTTGTTCCAGTTCAAGTATGCGCCGACACCCCTGCCGCTTGACGAGGTGGAATCGGTTGAGAGCCTCGTGCGGCGGTTCAAGACCGGGGCCATGAGCTACGGCTCGATCAGTCAGGAAGCTCATGAAGCGCTGGCCATCGCCATGAACCGGCTCGGCGGCAGGAGCAACACCGGCGAAGGCGGCGAGGACCCGGCCCGGTACGTCCGCGAACCCAACGGGGATTCGAAGAATTCCGCCATCAAGCAGGTGGCCAGCGGCCGGTTTGGCGTGACCAGTCTGTACCTCACGCAGGCCCGGGAATTGCAGATCAAGATGGCGCAGGGCGCCAAGCCGGGCGAGGGCGGCGAATTGCCGGGCACGAAGGTGTATCCGTGGATTGCCAAGACGCGCGGCACCACGCCCGGGGTGGGGCTGATTTCGCCGCCGCCGCACCACGACATTTACTCCATCGAAGACCTGGCGGAGCTCATCCATGATCTGAAGTGTGCGAACTCGGAAGCGCGGATCAGCGTGAAGCTCGTGGCCGAAATCGGCGTCGGCACCATTGCCGCCGGGGTGGCCAAGGCGCATGCGGATGTGGTGTTGATTTCCGGACATGACGGCGGGACCGGCGCCTCGCCGCTCTCCTCCATCAAACATGCCGGCGCCCCGTGGGAACTGGGGCTGGCGGAAACGCAACAAACCCTGCTGCTCAACAATCTCCGCAGCCGCATTGTGGTCGAAGCGGACGGCCAGTTGAAAACGGGCCGGGACGTGGTGATTGCCGCCTTGTTGGGTGCGGAAGAGTTCGGATTCGCGACGGCGCCGCTGGCGGCCTTGGGCTGCATCCTGATGCGGGTTTGCCACCTCAACACCTGCCCGGTGGGAATCGCGACCCAGGACCCGCGCCTGCGGGCCCGGTTTGCCGGGGCCCCGGAACACGTGGTCAACTTCATGCGGTTTATTGCCCAGGAAGTTCGCGAACTGATGGCGCAGCTCGGATTTCGCACCCTCATGGAAATGGTGGGGCGAACCGACAAACTGGAAATGCGGCCGGCCGTGGAACATTGGAAGGCGCAGGGGCTGGACTACGGGAGAATCTTTCATCAACCCGCACTGCCGCCTGACGTTGGCCGGCATTGCCAGATGGCGCAGGATCACGGGCTGGCCAGGACTTTTGACCGGCGTGAGTTGTGGGAGGTGTGCCGGCCGGCCTGGGAACACGGCCGACCGGTGCAGGTGACCCTGCCGGTGCGCAACATTGATCGGGTCATCGGCACGCTGATCGGCAGCGAGATTACCCGGCGGCACGGGGCGGAGGGGTTGCCGGCAGACACGGTGCAGCTGAATCTGCACGGGAGCGCCGGCCAGAGTTTCGGTGCGTTCGTGCCGCGCGGGCTGACGCTCACCCTGGTGGGTGATGCCAATGATTATCTCGGCAAAGGGTTGAGTGGCGGAAAAATCATCGTCCGGCCGCCGGACGCGGCCACCTTCGCGGCCGAAGAGAATGTAATCATCGGCAACGTTGCGCTCTACGGCGCCACGAGCGGCGAGGCCTACATCCGCGGCGTGGCGGGCGAACGATTCGCGGTGCGCAATTCCGGCGCCCAGGCGGTGGTGGAAGGCGTGGGTGATCACGGGTGCGAGTACATGACCGGCGGACAGGTGGTGGTCTTGGGGGGCACCGGACGCAATTTTGCCGCCGGCATGTCGGGCGGCGTGGCGTACGTGTTCGATCCCGCCGGCGAGTTTGCGCCACGGTGCAACCGGGCCATGGTGGACCTGGAAAGCCTGACCGATCCGGACGAGGTGGAAACGGTGCGCCGGCTGATCGCCCGGCACCACGAGTACACCGGCAGTGTGCGCGCCCGGGATATTCTCGCCCAATGGGCGCCGGACCGGTTTGTAAAAGTGATGCCGAAGGACTATCGCCGCGCGCTGGCTGCATTGCAGCGCGCCCGGGCGGAGGGGCTGGAGGGCGAGGCGGCGGTGCTGGCAGCGTTCGAGAACAATGCGCGGGAACTCGCGCTCGCAGGAGGACATTGACATGGGCAAGATCACCGGATTTTTGGAGTTTTCACGGGAGCTGCCCGAGGACCGCAAGCCGGAGGAACGGCTCCGGGACTGGCAGGAATTTCACCAGCCGATGTCGGAAGACAAGCTCCGGCAACAGGGCGCGCGTTGCATGGATTGCGGCATCCCGTTTTGTCATACGGGCAATCTGCTGGCCGGCATGGCCAGCGGTTGTCCCATTCACAACCTGATTCCGGAATGGAACGATCTGGTGTACCGCGGGCTGTGGCGCGAGGCGCTGGAGCGGTTGCACAAGACGAACAACTTTCCCGATTTCACCGGCCGGGTGTGTCCGGCCCCCTGCGAGGGCTCATGTGTGCTGGGCATGCACCAGCCGCCCGTCACGATCAAGAACCTCGAATACGCCATCATCGAGAAGGGGTTTGCGGAAGGGTGGGTCACGGCTCAGCCGCCCGCCCAACGCACCGGCAAGTCGGTGGCCATTGTGGGCAGCGGCCCGGCGGGATTGTCGTGCGCGGCGCAGTTGAACCGGGCCGGACACCTGGTCACGGTGTACGAGCGGGCGGACCGGATCGGCGGTTTGCTGATGTACGGCATCCCGAACATGAAACTCGATAAGGCCGTGGTGCAACGGCGGGTGGATTTGCTGGCGCAGGAGGGCATCCGGTTCGTGACGCGCTGTGAAGTCGGCCGGGACTTGCCGGCCGGAAAGCTCTTACAGGATTTTGACGCGGTGGTGCTTTGTGGCGGGGCAACCCGCCCCCGCGATTTGGCGGTGCCGGGGCGCGAACTGTCCGGAGTCCACTTTGCGATGGAATTTCTCACGGCCAACACCCGGCATTTGTTGGACCCGCAGGTGCCGTACATCAACGCTGCCGGCAAGGACGTGATCGTCATCGGTGGCGGGGACACCGGCACGGATTGTTGTGGCACGGCCCTGCGACACGGCTGCCGGAGTCTGATCCAGCTCGAAATCATGCCGCAACTGCCGCCGGAGCGGGCGGCGGATAATCCGTGGCCGCAGTGGCCGAAGGTGCATAAGCTGGATTATGGCCAGGCGGAGGCGGCGGCGGTGTTTGGGGCGGATCCGCGGCAGTATTTGGTGACCGTGAAGCAGTGTCTTGGTGCCGGGGACGTGCAGGCCCTTGAGATCGTCCGCGTCGAGTGGAAGAAGGACGCTCAGGGACGGTTGACTCCGGCAGTGGTGGCCGGCAGTGAGCAGCGGCTGCCGGCGCAGCTGGTCCTGCTGGCAATGGGCTTTTTGGGGCCGGAGGATGGACTCTTGAAGGCGCTACAGGTCGAACAGGATGCGCGCAGCAACGTCAAGGCCGAACACGGGAAGTTTACGACCAACATCCCGGGAATCTTCGCTGCGGGAGACATGCGCCGCGGACAAAGTCTGGTGGTTTGGGCCATCAACGAAGGCCGGGGGGCCGCGCGGGAATGTGACCGGTATCTGATGGGCGAGGTTTCGGAGGCGTTGCGGTGAGGCGCCCGCCTCCCGGGATCCCGCGAACCTGATGGAGGTGATGCGTGAAACCCTTCGCGAGTGAAACCAAGCCGGAATGGGTGCGGTTTACCGAGGAGGTCTGTGCCTGGGCGGCGGAAAAGGGCGGCCGGGTGGCGGATGGGCTGGGTCTGCTGCTGAACATTGCCTACATGCTGGAAAGCCGCCCGAACTTGCGCGCGGTTCTCGCGCCGATTCTGGCGCAAATGGAACAGGTGATGGCCTTTCAGCGCGGCCTCATTCTCATTCTGGATTCCAAGCACGACGCCATTTCGATCACTGAGACGATCGGCCTGCCCCGCAGTGTCGCCCCAACGGAGTATCTCAAGCGGTGCCGTCCGGTGGTGGACCAGGTGATTCGCACCGGCGCCCCGCTGGTGTTGCCGGAATTCGCCCCCGCCGCCCCCGCTCCAGCCGGAGTCCCGGAGGTGGCGCCTGAAACAATGGCGCTGCTTTGTGTGCCGGTGAAATGCGGCGGGGAGGTGGTGGGTTGCCTGAGCGTGGAACGGCGGCGGCATGCGGAAGCCAGCCTGGCGGCCGATCAGCGGCTGCTGTCGCTGGTGGCCAACGTCATGGCTCAAAGTGTCCAATCCCACCGCCAGACGGCCGACCACCTGGAGACGTTGCGCCGCGAGAACGAACGCCTGCAGGAGCAGCTGGAATCGAGCCTGCGGCCGCCGAACCTGATCGGCAACTCCACCGGGATGCGCTCTGTCTATCTGCACATCGAGCAGGTGGCGGGCAGCAGCACCACCGTGTTGGTTCGCGGGGAATCCGGCGTCGGCAAGGAACTGGTGGCGCGCGCGCTGCATGAGCAGAGTCCGCGTCAGGGGCGCGCCTTCGTCAAGTTCAACTGCGCCGCCCTGCCGGAATCCATCATCGAGAGCGAACTGTTCGGTCACGAACGGGGCGCCTTTACCGGGGCCATCGCCATGCGCCAGGGGCGGTTTGAAATCGCCAATGGCGGCACGCTGTTCCTGGATGAAATCGGCGACGTGTCGCCCGTCACACAGGTCAAACTGTTGCGCGTGTTGCAGGAAAAGGAATTTGAGCGGGTGGGCAGTCACACCCCGATCCGCACTGACGTGCGGATCATCGCCGCGACCAGCCGGAATCTCGAAGAGATGATCGAACAGGGCAAGTTTCGCGCGGATCTCTACTATCGGCTCAATATTTTCCCAATCTATGTACCGCCGTTGCGTGAGCGGAAATCGGATGTTCTCCTGCTCGCCGATCATTTCGTCGAAAAGTTCAGTCGCAACAGCCGCAAGCCGGTGCGCCGGATTTCCACCGCGGCCATTGATTTGCTCATGAGCTATCATTGGCCCGGGAACGTCCGTGAACTTGAAAATTGCCTTGAACGGGCCGTGCTGCTCTGCCAGGGCAATGCCATCGAGGCGCACCACCTGCCGCCCACGTTGCAGAAGCGGGAGGCGACCGAGCCGGGTGCGGGAGGAACACTGCAGGCGGCCGTGGCGGCGTTGGAATATGAAATGATTGTTGCCGAACTCAAAGCCAGCGACGGCAACATGGCGGCCGCCGCGCGGAGTCTGGGTCTGACTGAACGTCAGATCGGCCTGCGCGTGAAACGATTCGGCATTGACTTCAAGCGTTTTCGACGCGGCAGTTAATGCGGTCTGCACAAGCTACGTTTCCGTAGCTTTCCTGCCGCGTTCCCACCTGAATGTCGCTTTGCTACGGCGAAGAGTTCGGCGCGCAAGGAATCTGCGCGCAAAATTTTCTGCAGTTTTCCTGAGGATTCCGGCGTGTTTTTACGCGGGCCGCATTTGTTCCGGGCGGATGGCATGACCCCTGCACAAAGACCGGCGAGTTGGCGATGCAACTCATTTAACCCGTGCAAACCACCGACAGCTCCATGAAACGCGTTTATCTTTGGGAATGGCTGGCCACGCTGGCGATCGTTACGCCGGTCGCGTGTTCAGGAGAGCTTCGCGAACCGGAGGCCACGACAGAACGTAACTGGAAGGCGGAAGCCGGAGCCGATTACTACAGCACCTACCTCTTTCGCGGGGTGGACATTTCCAAACACCACCCGCTGGCCCAAACCCGTCTCCTGCTTGAATACAAGCGTTTCACCGCCGCCTACACCGGTTACTACAGCCCGGTGGATCAGCCCGGTTTGAAGTGGTACACAGAACATAATTACACGCTCGATTATACGGCGACCTGGGAGCAATTCTCCCTTACCGCCGGGGCGCAATATTATCAGTACCCCAATGGCCGTTCCGGAGTGGATACTTGGGACCTCTACGGCGTTCTCGCCTACGATTTTCCGCTCTTAAACCCCAGAGCCACGCTGAACTGGGACGTGGACGAATTCCACACCGGGTACGCGACTGTGGGCCTCAGCCATGAGTTCGATCTCAGCAAGCCGGCCTGTTTGCCAGAACCAGGCATGCTGACCCTGACCCCTTCCGCCGCGCTGGGAATTGACCTTGGTTACAATTCCAGGAAAACACAGGCCAACCTCAACTGGAACGATGTCTTGCTGGGTCTCACTGTCAATCTGGCCGTAACCCGGAACATCTCCCTCCATACCGGGGTGCTGGCGTCCTTTGCCCTCGATTCGCTTCACGAAATCAACCAAGGCAACGAAGTCATCGGAAATTTTGGCGTCGTGGTCACCTTCTGAAAGGAAAAAGGATATGCTGAAACTTTGCCCCTGGATTCTCCTGGCCGCCGGTCTGTGCCTGGTCACAGTGGGGTTTGGCCTAATGGCCACGGCCCGGGCGGATACGCTGCCGGACCCGACCCTCGAACAGCGCCTCGCGGATCTGGAAGCCTACGTCAATAATGGTCCGCGCACCGCAGAGGTCGCCGGCAGGATCGCTGGTGCCGGCCCGGGACACAACGCCTGGATGATGACGGCGGCGGCCCTGGTGCTGTTCATGACGCTGCCGGGTCTGGCGTTGTTTTACGGCGGATTGGTACGCCGGAAGAACGTGCTGTCGGTCCTCGCGCAGTGCCTTGGAATCGCCGGGCTGGTGACGATTCTCTGGTGGGCCGTTGGGTACAGTCTGGTGTTTGCGCCGGGCCGCTCCCTCCTCGGCGGTCTGAAATTTGCCTTTCTCAACGGCGTTGGCAGCGCGCCGAATCCGGATTATGCCGGCTGGGTTTCACAGAACGTGTTTGCGATGTTCCAGCTGATGTTCGCCGTGATCACGCCGGCCTTGATCGTCGGTGCCATCGCGGAGCGCATGAAATATTCCGCCGTGCTCCTGTTTGTGGCGCTCTGGATGCTGGTGATTTATTTCCCGCTCGCCCACATGGTGTGGGGCGTGGACGGATTGATGAACGGCGCCTGGAACGCGGCGGCCAGGATCAAGGCCATTGATTTTGCGGGCGGCACGGTGGTCCACATGTCCAGCGGCTGGTCGGCGCTGCTGCTCTGTTGGATCCTCGGCAAACGCCACGGCTTTGGCCGGGTCATCATGGCGCCGCACTCGATGGTCTTGTGCATGATCGGTACCGGCATGTTGTGGGTGGGCTGGTACGGCTTCAATGCCGGGAGCGCGCTGGCGGCCGACGGCATTGCGGCCAATGCGTTCATGACCACCACCCTGGCGGCGGCGGTGGCCAGTGTGGCATGGGCGGGTGCCGAATGGCTTTTGCGCGGCAAACCGAGCGTGCTGGGATTCTGCTCGGGGGTGGTGGCCGGGTTGGTGGTGGTCACGCCCGCCTGCGGATTCATCACGGCGAACGGGGCGATCCTCATTGGCGTGCTGGCCGGAGTGATTCCGTTCTTCGCCTGTTGGAAGCTGAAGACGTGGCTGGGTTATGACGATGCGCTCGACACGTTCGGAATTCACGGCGTCGGCGGCACCCTCGGCGCATTGTTGACCGGATTTCTGGCCACACCCGAAGCCAACGCGAATCTGGCGACCCATCTCGAGGGAATCGTGGGTCACACGCTGTGGTTGCATCAGTTGGCCGCCATGGGAATTACGCTGGCGCTCGCCCTGCCGGGCACGCTCGTGATTGCCTGCCTGGTAAAGTTTACGCTCGGACTGCGCCCCAGCGCGGAGGAAGAGCTGCAGGGTCTGGACGTCGTGGATCACGGCGAAGCCGGTTATCTCCTCGACTAAAGAAAGGAACCATCCGCATGAAAATGATTGAAGCCATCATCAAACCCTTCAAGCTCGACGACGTGAAAGAGGCCCTGGCCGGCATCGGCGTGGAGGGCATGACGGTGTCCGAAGTCAAAGGCTTTGGCCGTCAGAAGGGGCACACTGAAATTTATCGTGGCAGCGAGTACGCGGTGGATTTTCTGCCGAAGATAAAACTCGAAATCGTCGTCGCGGACGCGCAGGTGGAAGCGGCCCTCCAGGCCATCGCCGCCGCCGCCCGCACCGGGAAGATCGGCGACGGCAAACTTTTCGTCCTGCCGGTCGAACAGGCGGTGCGGATCCGGACGGCGGAACGTGACGATCAGGCCGTGTAACAAAAACTTAACCAGTAAAACCAACATCCTATGACCTCCCAAGAAGTACTGACACTGTGCAAAAACAAGAATGTTCAACTCGTGGACGTAAAATTCTGCGATTTCCTCGGCACCTGGCAGCATTTTTGTGTGCCCATTGCCGAACTCAACGCCGAGGTGTTCGCGGAAGGATTGGGCTTCGACGGCTCCTCCATTCGCGGTTGGAAATCCATCGAGGCCAGCGACATGCTGCTCCTGCTGGATCCCGACACGGCGATCATTGATCCATTCCCCACCACGCCGACGCTGAGCCTCGTGGCGGATGGCGTGGACCCGATGACCCGTGAACCCTACAGCCGCGACCCGCGCAACGTCGCGCGCAAGGCGGAGGCCTATCTGAAAAGCACCGGGGTTGCCGACACGGCTTACATGGGGCCGGAAGCGGAGTTTTTCATCTTCGACGAAGTGCGGTACGGCCAGACGGCCAACAGCGGGTTCTATTTCCTGGACAGCATCGAAGGCATCTGGAACAGCGGCCGGGAGGAGGGCCCGAACCTGGGCAACAAAATCCGCCACAAGGAAGGATACTTCCCGGTGGCGCCGGCCGACACGCAGGTCGAGATCCGCAACGAAATGATCAACGTGATGCGCGATTGCGGGCTGCGTGTTGAGCGGGAGCACCATGAAGTGGCGACCGCCGGACAGGCGGAAATTGATCTACGGTTCAACTCCCTGGTGAAAATGGCCGATGACATGATGCTCTACAAGTACATCGTCAAAAACGTCGCCCGACGCCGCAATAAAACCGTCACCTTCATGCCCAAGCCGTTGTTCGGCGACAACGGCTCCGGCATGCATACACACCAGTCGCTGTGGAAGAAGGGCAAACCCTTGTTTGCTGGCAATCAATACGCCGGCCTGAGCGAGATGGCCTTGCACTACATCGGCGGAATCTTGAAACACGCCCGCGCCATGGCGGCATTCACGAATCCCACTGTGAACAGCTACAAACGCCTGACTCCCGGCTTCGAAGCGCCGGTCAATCTGGCTTATAGTTCGCGCAACCGGTCGGCCGCCATTCGCATCCCGACCTACTCGCCCAGTCCGAAGGCCAAGCGCATCGAATATCGCCCGCCCGATCCCACGGCGAATCCCTACCTCGCCATGGCGGCCATGTTGATGGCCGGTTTGGATGGCATCCAGAACCGGATTGATCCCGGCGAGCCCCTCGACAAAAACATTTATGAACTGCCCCCGGAGGAACTCAAGCAGGTTCCCTCCATGCCCGGCAGTCTGACCGAGGCGTGTGACGCCCTCGAAAAAGACCACGGTTTTCTTCTCAAAGGCGATGTCTTCACCCGGGATGTGATCGAAACCTGGATTGAAATGAAGCGCAAGGAACAGGACCAAATCCGATTGCGTCCGCATCCCTGGGAGTTCAGTATGTACTACGACGCGTAAACCGCGCCCGGAGATAACTGATCGATGTCGCCCGCCCTGCTTGCGTTGGAAGATGGCTCTCTGTTCTATGGAGAGTCCATCGGTGTTGCCGGACGGGCCGTGGGTGAGGTGGTGTTCAACACCGCCATGACCGGCTACCAGGAAATTCTCACCGATCCTTCCTACGCCCGGCAGATTGTCACGCTCACTTATCCGCACATCGGCAATACCGGCACGAACCCCGAGGACATGGAGTCCGACCGGGTGCATGCGGCCGGGCTGGTCATCCGCGACCTGCCCCACCTCCACAGTAGTTTCCGCGCCACGGAGGCCTTGCCCGATTTCATGCGCCGCCACAAGCTGGTCGGCATCGCCGGCCTGGATACCCGCCGCCTCACGCGCCTGCTGCGCGAGAAGGGCGCGCAAAACGGTTGCATCCTCGCGGTGGGCAAGGGGCGCCGGCCCGGGGTTCGGGCCGCCTTGAAGGCGGCCCGCGCCGTCCCCGGCTTGCAGGGTGCGGATCTGGCCAAAGTGGTCAGCATCAAACAACCCGGCCGCTGGGACGAGGGCTTGTGGGTGTTGGGCAAAGGTCATGCCCGGCAGCAACGTCCCCGGTTTCATGTTGTGGCGTACGATTACGGCATCAAACGCAATATTTTGCGCATGCTGGCGGCCCGGGGGTGTCGGATGACGGTGGTGCCGGCGCGGACGCCGGCCGGGGCGGTGCTCAAGCTCAAACCGGATGGCGTGTTTTTGTCCAATGGTCCGGGCGACCCGGAGGCCTGTGACTACGCGATTGTAGCGATCCGCCGCTTTCTCGACGCCGGCCTGCCCATTTTCGGCATCTGCCTTGGGCACCAGTTGCTCGGCCTGGCGGCCGGGGCGCGCACCATCAAAATGAAATTTGGTCATCATGGGGCCAATCATCCCGTGCTGGCGGTGCACAGCGGCCGCGTGTTGATCAGCAGCCAGAACCATGGCTTTGCGGTGGACGAAGCCACCCTGCCACCGAACGTGCGCGTGACCCATCGCTCGTTGTTTGACGGTTCGGTGCAGGGCCTCGAATTCACCGATCATCCGGTCTTCTGCTTTCAGGGGCATCCGGAGGCCAGCCCCGGCCCACATGACGTGGCCCCGTTGTTCGACAGGTTCATTGCCGGCATGGCAAAGCGCCAGTCCGCGGGCCGCCCCAAGCCGAAAGGGAAGCCCATCGCCTCGTGACAGATTGGCGACCTGCAATCGTCCACCGGCCCCTGATCCTATGCCCAAACGCGCCGATCTAAAAAGCATCCTCATCATCGGAGCCGGGCCGATCATCATCGGTCAGGGCTGTGAGTTCGACTACTCCGGAGCGCAGGCCTGCAAGGCGCTCAAGGAGGAAGGCTATCGCGTGATTTTGGTGAACTCCAATCCGGCCACCATCATGACCGATCCGGAGCTGGCCGACGCCACCTACATCGAGCCGATCACCTGGCCAACCGTGGCCTGCATCATCGAACGGGAGCGTCCGGACGCGGTGCTGCCCACCATGGGCGGGCAGACGGCATTGAACTGCGCGCTCGCGCTGGACCGCGAAGGCGTGCTGGCGCGGTTCGGCGTCGAAATGATCGGCGCCCGGCGCGAGGCCATCGAGAAAGCCGAGGACCGCGAGCGTTTCAAGCGGGCGATGGAGGCCATCGGGCTGCAGTGCGCGCGCGGCGGCATTGCCCACAGTCTGACGGAGGCGCAGCGGGTGCAGGCCGGGATCGGCTATCCGGTGATCATCCGGCCCTCGTTCACGCTCGGCGGCACCGGCGGCGGCATCGCCTACAACCCGGATGAATTCACCGCCCTCTGCGAGCGTGGTCTCGACGCCTCGCCCACGCGTGAGCTGTTGATCGAGGAATCCATCATCGGCTGGAAGGAATACGAGATGGAGGTGGTGCGTGACCGCCAGGACAACTGCATCATTGTTTGCTCCATTGAGAACTTCGACCCCATGGGGGTGCATACCGGCGATTCCATCACGGTGGCGCCCGCGCAAACCCTCACCGACAAGGAATACCAGCTCATGCGCAACGCCGCGATCGCGTGCCTGCGCGAGATCGGCGTGGACACGGGCGGCTCGAACGTGCAGTTCGCGATCAATCCACGGGATGGACGCGCGATCATCGTCGAGATGAACCCGCGCGTCTCGCGCTCGTCGGCGCTCGCCTCCAAGGCCACCGGATTTCCCATCGCCAAAGTGGCGGCCAAGCTGGCGGTCGGTTACACGCTGGATGAGTTGAAAAACGACATCACGGGCGGGGTCACCCCGGCCGCGTTCGAGCCGGCCCTGGACTATGTCGTGACGAAAATTCCGCGCTTCGCCTTCGAGAAGTTTCCCCAGGCCGACGCCACGCTGACGACCCAGATGAAATCCGTGGGGGAAGCCATGGCGATCGGGCGCACCTTCCAGGAATCATTGCAGAAGGCGTTGCGCTCACTCGAGATTGGCAGCTACGGCCTGGAGTCGAAATGCGATCCCGGGCTGGACCGGGACGAGGCGCGCCAGCGCGTCATCCGGGCGCTGCGGGTGCCGGGGGCCGAACGCGTCTGGTACCTGGCCGACGCGTTCCGCCTCGGCATGAGCCTGCCGGAAGTTTATGCGCTTTGCCATGTTGACCCGTGGTTTCTGGCGCAAATCGCCGACCTCGTTGAAACCGAGAAGGTGATCGCGCGGCACCGCGGGAAAAAGCCTGCGGCCGGCCGGCTGCGCGCGTGGAAGCGCCAGGGATTTTCCGACCACCGCCTCGCCGTTCTCCTCGGCCGCAGTGAAGCCCAGGTGCGCCAGTGGCGCCATGCCGCCCGGGTGCGGCCGGTGTACAAGCGCGTGGATTCCTGCGCCGCGGAATTCGCCGCGTCCACCGCCTACCTGTACTCGACCTACGAGGAGGAGTGCGAGGCGCAGCCCGAACCGAGGAAAAAGATCATCGTGTTGGGCGGCGGCCCCAACCGCATCGGCCAGGGCATCGAGTTCGATTATTGCTGTGTGCATGCCGCGTTCGCGTTGCGGGCGGATGGTTACCAGACCATCATGATCAACTGCAATCCGGAGACGGTCTCAACGGATTACGACACCTCCGACCGGCTGTACTTCGAACCGTTGACGTTTGAGGACGTGCTCGAGATCATCCACCTGGAGCAGCCGGCGGGGGTGATTGTGCAGTACGGCGGCCAGACCCCGCTCAAACTGGCGCGCGCGCTTGAGGCCGCCGGCGCGCCGATCATCGGCACCAGCACCAATTCCATTGACGTGGCCGAGGACCGCGAGCGTTTTCAAAGGCTGATCCGGAAACTCAAGCTGGCGCAGCCGCCCAATGCCACGGCCCGCACCCCCCGGGAAGCGGTGCAGCGGGCGGAGCAGATCGGCTACCCGCTGGTGGTGCGGCCGTCCTACGTGCTCGGCGGGCGCGCCATGGAGATCGTCCATGCGCGCGCGGACCTGGAAACCTACATGCGCGTGGCGGTGCGGGTGTCCGAGGATTCGCCAGTGCTGCTCGACCGCTTTCTCAACGACGCCACCGAAGTGGACGTGGACGCCGTGTCCGACGGCCGGCAGGTCATCATCGGCGGCATCATGGAGCATATCGAGGAGGCGGGCGTGCATTCCGGTGATTCCGCCTGCTCGCTTCCCCCGTTTTCCCTGTCCCGGAAAATCCAAAACGAGTTGCGCGCGCGGACGGTGAAGCTGGCCCGGGCGCTGAAGGTGGTTGGCCTGATGAACGTCCAGTACGCCATTCAGAACGGCCGGATCTTTGTGCTCGAGGTGAACCCGCGCGCCGCGCGCACCGTGCCGTATGTGTCCAAGGCGACCGGCCGGCCGCTGGCCAAAATTGCGGCGCGCTGCATGGCGGGACAGTCCCTGAAACGTCAGGGCATCACCGGCGAAATCGTGCCGCCCTATTATTCCGTCAAGGAGGCGGTGTTTCCGTTCATCAAGTTCCCCGGAGTGGACACGGTGCTCGGTCCGGAGATGAAATCCACCGGCGAGGTCATGGGAGTGGGTCGCAGTTTTGGCGAGGCGTTTGCCAAGTCGCAGGTTGCCGCCGGCAGTCCCATCCCGAAGCGCGGGCGCATTTTCATCACCGTCCGCAACGCCGACCGGAACGGGGTGATCGAGGTGGCGCGCTACTTCAGCCGGCAGGGGTTCGAGATCCTCGCCACGCGCGGCACGGCGACGGTGCTTGAGCGGGGGGGGGTGGCGGCCCGCGCCGTCAACAAGCTTTCCGAGGGGCGGCCGCACATCATTGACATGATCGTCAATGGGGAGGTGGACATCATTGTCAACACTGCTTCCGATCCGCAGAGTCTCGCCGATTCCTATGCGATCCGGCGGCAGGCGCTGCAGCACAAGGTCACGTTCTACACAACGCTGGCCGCAGCGCGCGCGGCCTGTCAGGGGCATCGGGTGGCGGACGCGGTGCGGGTCAGCCGCTTGCAGGATTTGCACCGGGAATTATTGACCGGAACCTCAAGCGCGGCCTGACTGCCAATCCGCGCGGCCCGGCGCCCCTTCAATGTCGTTCCGGAGGCGGAGTTCTGGCGTGGTTGCGCTGAAAATAGATCTCATAAACCTCGCGCACCGCCGCACGCCAGTGCGCCAGCGCGGCGGCAAACGCCGTGGGCGCGGCAAACCCGCACCGTACCGCCACGCGCTCATACGGTTCGGGATCGCTCGGGAGAACGGTTTCCCCTGCGTAACTCCAACGGCGCAGGATGCTTTCCACGCGGCGCAACTGCCGGTAATTCTCCAGCAACTTCCCGGCTTCCGGCAGGAGCCCGGCGGCCGCCGCCCGTTCCAGCGCCCGCAAGGTATGCGCTTCCTGCCAGCCGTGTTCGAGGCAGAGGGCCTGGGCGATGAACTCCGCGTCCATCAATCCCCCCTGGCCGGTTTTGATGGCCAGAGCCTCCTGACCGGCGGGCGTGCGTTCCTTTTCGATGCGCATGCGCATGTCATGCATCCGGGATTTCCAATCCGGTGTCGCACAGGCGGGCAACCCCGCTGCGGGGCGGCGGGGGGCCGTCGCTGCCAGGGTGGCAAAATTCGTCATGCGCGCGGCCAGTTGTTGGAAGCGCGCTCCAAGTTGCGGATCGCCGGCCACCGGCCGGGTCCGGGTGAGGGATTGGATCTCCCACAACTGTGCGCGCTTCAAATAATAGGCTTCATAGGCGGCCAGGGTGTTGACGAGCAGCCCCTTCTCGCCGTCGGGCCGCAACCGTGCGTCGGTCTGGAAAGTGGTGCCGTGGTCCGTCCGCCGGGATACCAGGTCCATGAATTCGACGGCCAGCCGTTGCCGGGAGGGGAGTTGCGGCAACGGCACATCCGCAACAAACAGGAGATCAAGGTCGGAACCGTAATTGATTTCACGGCCACCCAATTTTCCGAGCCCCACGATGACAAACGGCGGCGTCTTGAGTCGGTGCCGGCGCATGATGACTTCCAGGGCGTATTGGAGACAGGCATCGGCCAGGGCCGACAGTTCGCCCAGGTTCTGCTCGAAGTCGGCCAGGCCGAGGATGTCGCGCAAGCCCAGTCGCGTCAGCTCCGCTTCATGATAACGGCGCAGCCAGACGTATTGGTCCTCGTCCTTCAGCCCGTGGCGAAGATCGCGCAGGATTTCCGGGGCCGTCTTGCGCACGTTCAAACGTCCGCCGTAAACCAGGTCATCCAGCAATTCGGGGGACCGGATCAAGGCTTCGGCCAGAAACTCCGAGCGATCGAACAACAGCAGCAACAGCTCGAAAAAATTCGGGTTGTTGTGCCACAACTCAAACAGCGCCGCGCGCGCGCCATAGACCGCGATGAAGTTGTCCAGACGGGTGAGCACCCGATCCGGATCGGAAAGGGTTTTCGGCGGCAGCTCCCTGTCCGCGCCCTGGCCCTCATCCGTGCGGCACAGGGTAAAGAGCCGGGGCAGAAGGCCGCGCGCCAGCTCGAGGGTGCGCGCGGAAACGTGGACGAATCCCGGGCCCTGCACAAATTCCCTGAGCGTTCGCAGCGACTTGTCCACGTCGCGAAACCCATGCCGGGTCAGCAGGGCCTTCCACTCGGCCTCCGCCCCGTCGAATTCCGGCGGAAAGGGGGAAGCCGGCGGCGCCGGCTCGTCTCCGAACAGGTCGTCAAACACGCGCCGGACGTTGCGGCAATGAGTCTGCCGGGCCGTTTCAAAGTCGCGCCACGTGGCAAAGCCCATCAGCCGGGCCAGCCGCTCCCGTGCCGGGCGGTCCGGAGGAATGGTGTGAGTCTGGAGATTTTCGTCCATTTGCAGACGGTGTTCCACGTCGCGTAAAAAGACGTAGGCGGACTGCAGCTGCTCCGCCTCCCGGGCGGCCAGCCGGTGGTATTGCACCAATTTGTCGAGACACCGGAGCGTTTGCGCGGATTGCAGAAAGGGAAGCCGGCCCGCATCAACCAGTTGTTGCGCCTGCACGATGAATTCGATTTCGCGGATGCCGCCGCGTCCCAGTTTCACGTTGTACTCCCGTGCTTCCACGTCGAGCAGCTCGCGCTCAATGCGCGCTTTCATTGCCGCAATTTCGCGCCGGACTCCCGGATGGACTGCGCGCGGGAAGCGAAACGGCTGGATCATCTCCAGGAACTCGGCGGCGAGGCTGCCATCGCCCGCCACCCCGCGCGCCTTGATCAGCATCATCCGCTCCCAGGTTTGCCCCCACTGGCTGTAATAATTTTCGTAGCTGGCCAGCGAGCGGCACACCGGGCCAGTGTTTCCTTCCGGCCGCAGCCGCAGGTCGATGCGGAATAACGTCCCGTCCTCCGTCATGGGCGACACGGCCGCGATGAACGCCTCCGCCAGGCGGTTGAAGAACTGATGATTGGACAGACGGGATGCCGGTTTCCTCGCCTTTCCGGGCGGCGTCGGAAACACCTGCCCCTCCTCGCCATACACGAAAAGCAGGTCCACGTCCGAACTGTAATTCAATTCCTGCCCGCCCAGTTTGCCCAGGCCAAGCACACAGGCCGGCGTCGGTTGCCAGCGCCCCGCCGCATCCTGGTGATACGGCTGCCCGAGCTGCTCGCGGCCCTGCTGTTCGCACAAACGCCACGCGAACTCGAGGCAGAGATCGGCGACATCGGAAATTTCCTGGACAATCTCCGCGGTGGTTCCAAGCCGCGCCAAATCCCGGGCCGCAATCCGGAGCATTTGCGCCTGTTTGAAACCGCGCAACTCACGGAGCGCATCGCGGTAATTCCTGGTCGTCAGCAGTGGTTGCAAAAGGCCGTCGATTTCCTGGCGCAGGCCTTGGGGCCGCCGGGGATGGCGGAGGTGCTCCAGGTCGAGCCCTGCCAGCCACTGGGGATTTGCGACCAGCAACCCGCCGAGTGCCGGCGAGGCGCTGAGCACCAGTGCCAGCAGTTGCGCCTGCGCTTCCGTGGTTTCGGCCAGCTTCTCTCCCGGAGCGGTCGTCATCAGGATTTCCCAAAAATGCCGCGCCCGTTGGGGGTCGGGACAGGCCTTGATGATTTTGGACCAGAGGGGATTTATCATGCTTTCTTCCGTCCGGCTTGGATCCGTGGCCTCCGGCGGGGCGTTGCCGGCGGCCGGCTGGGGCGCATGCGCCGGTGGAGCGCCACCGCCCATCCGACGTTCCGGAGGTTGCCTGTCCGTGCCGTCGCCACCGCTTGCGGCAACGGCAGCCGCGTCCGGAAGGAGCAACCGCTGGCTCCGTCCAAATTCAAAACGACATTCACGAAAGGCCTCTCCCGCTTCGTCCAGCGCGAGAACAGTACCAGCCAGAGGCACACCGTGTCACTGGGGAATCCCACGACCGGACCGCGGATCACAAACAAAGCTTTTGCCTCATCCCGGCACTGGATTAAACTCGATCCATGCAATCACCCGCCGCCCGCCCGGGGGAACCCGCCAGAGAGCGCTTGCGTCAGCCGGGCGGGGCGGACGTTGTTATGCGCCCGGATCGAAGGCATCGCGCCTTTTGGTTTCGATTGTCGCACGGGCTCCGTCGCGTCCGGGCGCAGATGCAGGGCGGGTGGTTGGCGCGGCGGGGGCGCATCCTGCTGTTGCTGTTTTGCCCGGGCGTGGTGGCCGGGGCTCTGGCGGCGGCGGACCGGCCGGCCGCGACTCCACCCTCCGCCACCGTGGAAATCGAGGAGGACGTTTACTCTTTTGAGCCGGCGAACAACGGGGCCGGGCCCTTATGGTGCAGCGGCTCCACCTGCCTCGTGCGTGTCGGCAGCCGGGTTTTCGCCAGCGGCATCGAAACGCTTCCGGACGCCAAACCGCTCAACAACTGCCGGTGGACCCTGTATGAACGCCTGACCAATGGCTGGCGGCGGGTGGGAGCGGACGCCACGGACCGCACCCGTGAGCCTTCGCCCCTTGCGGCCCTGGCCGACGATCGCCTGCTGCTTTCCGTCAATCCCACCCTGGTCACCAACCGTGAGGCCTACAGCGGCCCGGCGCGGCCGGAGATTTTACAATTTTCAGCGCGCGACGTGTTGCGTCCACCCGTCATCCTCCGGCCCCAATGGGATGGCCGGCCGCCATTCAGCGAACATTCTTACCGCAGCTTTGCCGCGGACGGCCCGGGGCGGGAATTCATGCTCTTGCAAAACATCGGTTACACGCACGCGGAGTGGGCGTTTCAGAACCGGGCCGGCCAATGGTTCAAGGGGCAATTGCGCTGGCCGGACGGCCGGGAATATCCGCAACCGCAACCGGTCCGGGTTTATTATCCCAACGTGTTGCTGCGGAATCGCGCGGTTTTTTTCTGCGGCGTCAGCGACATCGTCGAGCCGTATCCGGCATGGCGGCAGTTCAAAAAGGAGCTCACGGGCCAGGAATGGGATTACGACTTCCGCCGGTTGTTTTTCACGTGGTGTCCGGACATTACCACGGGGAAATTCAGCGCGTGGATTGAGGTGGCGAGCCGCGACTCCACCTGTGGCTGGATCATGCCGGGCGATCTCTGGGTGGACGACGACGGCACGGCGCATCTGGTGTGGACCGAGCGGGCGCTGGACGAGCGGTTGCGCGCAAAATTCTTTCCCGCAGCCAGGCAAAGCCACTCCATCGGTTATGCCACGGTGCGGGAGGGCCGGTTGACGGGACGGCGGACGCTGCTCATGGCCGAGGAGGGCGGATCGGGGGAAATTCCCTCCGCGCCGCGGTTTCAGGTGACTCCCGACCGGCATCTGTTTCTGATTTACTACGTGCAGGGCACCGATGCCGCCGGTCGGGCGGTTTCCGAAAACCGCCTCCTGGAGATTCTGCCGGGGGGGGAAACCAGTCCGGCGGTAAGGGTGGGTTTCCAGAAACCGTTCACCAGTTACTTCACGGCCACCGTCCGCGCCGGCTCACCACCCTCGAACACACTGGAACTGCTCGGCCACCGCGCCGGCGGCGCCCAAACCATCAGCTACGCCCGCGTCCGGCTCCGCCGCTGACGCGCCGTGGCCGGCGCCGGTTCGCCCCTTGCCGCCGCGTTGCGAATCGCGCTAACATGCCACGATGGCGCACGCTGATTTCGTCCACCTGCATCTGCACACCGAGTATTCCTTGCTCGATGGCGCCTGCCGGCTGGACCGGTTGTGCGCCAAGGCCCGCGAGCTGAAATTTCCCGCGCTCGCCATCACCGATCATGGGGCGATGTACGGGGTGGTGGATTTTTATCAGGAAGCCCAGCGCCAGGGCATCAAACCGATCATCGGTTGCGAGGTGTACGTCGCGCCAGGGTCGCGGCTGGACAAAAAGACCATGAACGGCGGGCGCGATGTTTATCATCATCTGGTGTTGCTGGCCAAGGACCAGGCGGGCTACAAGAACCTGGTCAAACTCACCACAGCCGCCCATCTGGAGGGCTATTACTACAAGCCGCGGATTGACAAGGAAATCCTGGCCGCCTGCCGGGAGGGGCTGATTGCCCTGTCCGGTTGTCTGGCCAGTGAGATTCCCCAGGCGATTTTGACGGATCAGCTCGCGGCCGGGCGCGCAGCGGTGGATTGGTTCAAGCAGACCCTGGGGGCGGAAAATTTTTATCTGGAACTGCAAAATCACGGGGTCGAGGAGCAGTTCCGGGTCAACCGCCAGCTGCTGGCCTGGGCGGCGGAGTTTGGGTTGAAATGCGTGGCGACCAACGACGTGCATTACCTTGAGAAAGCCCATTCCCATGCGCACGATTGCCTGGTCTGCATTGGCACGCAGGATTTGCTGAGCAACCCGAAGCGCATGAGCGCCGGTTACGCGCCGGAACAGTTTTTCCTCCGCAGCGCCGAGGAAATGAAGGCGCGCTTTGCCGAACGGCCGGAGGCGATCCGCAACACGCTCGAAGTGGCGGAAAAGTGCAACGTGGCGTTTGACTTCAAGACGCTGCACTACCCGAAGTTTCATCCCCCGGAGCATTTCACGCGGGAAGGGTATCTGCGGCATCTGCTCGCCGAGGGGCTGCAACGGCGCTACACGATCCGCGCGCGCGCTGTCGGCCAGGAGTTTGTCATTGAGGGCATCGAGCAGCCGCAACGGTTGCCCACCTACCGGCCGGCGGGCCCCACCGGGGAAAAGCCGGATCATCGGGACCCCGCCGTGGCCGCGGCCATCCAGGCGGTGATTGACCGGCTGCAACTGGAACTCAAGGTCATCGAGAAAACCGGGTTCATCAGCTATTTCCTGATCGTGGCGGATTTTGTGCAGTACGGCCGGCGCATGGGGGTGGCGTGCGTGGCGCGCGGCAGCGCGGCCGGTTCGCTGGTGACGTATCTGCTCGAAATCGCGAACGTGGACCCGATTCGTTACGGACTGCTGTTTGAGCGGTTCCTGAACCCGGAGCGCGTCAATCCGCCGGATATTGACATTGATTTTGCCGATGACCGGCGCGCGGACGTGATTGCCTACGTGCGGCAGAAATACGGGCATGACGCCGTGGCGCAAATCATCACCTTCGGCACGATGGGCGCCAAATCCGTGGTGCGCGACGTGGGTCGTGTGATGGGGTTGAGCTACGGCGACTGCGACCGGCTGGCCAAGCTGATTCCCGCGGAACTGAAAATGACCCTGGAAAAGGCATTGCGGCAGTCGGCCGAGTTGAAAGCCGCCTACGAGGAGGAACCCGTCACGCGCGAGTTGATGGACGTGGCCTTCATCCTGGAGGACCTGGCGCGCAACGCCAGCGTGCATGCGGCCGGCGTGGTGATCGGTCCGGAACCGCTCGTCAATCTGCTTCCGCTCAAGACCGACGATGCGGGGGCGCTGGTGACCCAGTATCCGATGAATCCGGTGGGCGAGCTCGGCCTGCTGAAGATGGATTTTCTCGGGCTGAAAACGCTCACCGTCATTCGCAACGCCTGCGAGCTGGTGAAGCAGACCCGCGGCCTCACGCTGGACATGGATCATCTGCCGCTGGATGATCCCCAGACCTACGACCTGCTGAATCGCGCGGAAACCTCCGGTGTGTTCCAGCTGGAATCCGGCGGGATGCGCGACCTCTGCCGCAAGTTTCAAATCGCCAGCATCGAGCACATCACCGCGCTGGTGGCGTTGTATCGTCCCGGCCCCATGGATCTGATTCCGGAATTCATCAAGCGCCGCCACGGGGAGGTGAAGGTCGAGTATGAACATCCGCTGCTCGAACCGATTGCCAGGGAGACGTATGGCATCCTGATTTACCAGGAGCAGGTGATGCAGGCCGCGCAGGTGCTGGCCGGGTACACGCTCGGCCGCGCGGACCTCCTGCGCCGCGCCATGGGCAAAAAGAAGGTGGAGGAAATGCAGGAGCATCGGGCCATCTTCGTGAAGGGGTGCGCGGAGACGCATAAAATTGCCCGGGCCAAGGCCAACCAGATTTTTGACCTGCTGGAAAAATTCGCCGGCTACGGTTTCAACAAGTCCCACGCCGCGGCCTACGCCGTGGTGGCGTACCAAACCGCATATCTCAAGGCGAACTATCCGGTGGAGTTTCTCTGCGCGTTGCTGACCAACGACATGAACGATACCGCCAAGTTGAGCGAGTACCTTGCCGAAACGCGCAGCCTGGGCGTGGAGGTGCTGGGCCCGGACGTCAACGAGAGCGAGCTGTTTTTCGCGCCGGCGCCGGAGAACCGGCGCATCCGCTTCGGGCTGGCAGCGATCAAGGGCGTGGGCGAGGCCGCCGTACAGGTGCTGCTGAAAGCCCGGCGCGAAGGCGGGCGGTTCAAATCCCTGGCCGACCTGTGCGAGCGCGTGGACAGCCGGGCGGTGACGCGCAAGACCCTGGAGGCGCTGATCAAGGCCGGCGCGTGTGATGGCTTCGGCTTGAATCGCGCCACGCTGTTTGCACAGGTCGAACGCACGCTGGCCCGCGCGGCCAGCATCATCAGCGACCGGCAAAAAGGGCAGAGCTCGCTGTTCGGCATGTTGGAGGAAACGCCCGCTCCGGCGGCGGCGGAAAAGGAGGCGTTGCTGCCCGAGTGGCCCCAGCATGAACTGTTGGCGCACGAAAAGGAGCTGCTGGGGTTCTACGTCACCGGGCACCCGCTCGCCCCGTACGCCGCCATTCTGGAAAAATATTCGCTCACCAGCACCAGCCGGTTGATGGAACTGCCGCATCGTGCGATGACCCGCGTGGGCGGGTTGATTGCCGCCGTGCAGCACGGCGTGGCCAAAAAAAGCGGGAAACCTTACGCGCTCGTCACCCTGGAGGATTTGCAGGGCACGGCCCAGGTGCTGGTGATGAACGAGCATTATGACCGGTTCCGGTCGTTGCTCGAACCCAACCAACCGATCATGGTGGTGGGCGAGGTCAGCACGACCGAGGACCGCCCCAAAATTTTTCCGCAGGAGATCCTGCCGCTGGAGGACGCGCCGAAGCGTTGGACCCGGCGCGTGACCCTGCACCTGCATACCGCGCACCTCACCGCGGCCGCCCTGGACCAGGTGCGCGAGCTGGTCGCGGCGCACCCGGGCCGCTGCGAACTGCTGCTGTGTTTCCGCTATCCGACCGGACGCTACGTGTTTGTCGCGCCCAATGAGCGCTTCGCCGTCACGCCCTCGCGCGAGTTGCAGGCGGCGGTGACCCGGCAGTTTGGCGACGACGCCTACCACGTGAAGGTGGACTCGAGCCTGCCCGAGCGGGAAAAGCGCTACGGGCGCCGCTCGTCCAACGGGGCGGATTGACGGGCCCGCGGGTGGCGGCCCTACACATCTTTTGACATGCGCCAGCGCTTGACCTGACGGGAAGGCCGGGGAAGATTTGTCGCAATTTATGCAGAAAATCAGAGCTGTGTTCCATGCCCTGCGTGTCGTTCCCCCCGCCGCCCTGCTGCGTTTTTTTTGCCGGCGTGCGGTCGCCGGCTGGGGCCTGCTGCTGATCTGGGGCGCCGACGGCATGGCCTTCGCGCAGATCCGGGACGGGGACATCAACCCGCGCAACCTGGGGCGCGGCTCCTGGATTTACATCCTCTCCACCGCCATCGACGGGCTGGGAGGCAATGTGCCGTCCGTCAACACCCTTTCCAACCTGATGACCTACATGAAAAACCAGGGGTTGCAATATGTCATCATCAAGGCGGCGCAGGCGGACACGGTGTTCACGGACAAGGGCGTCGCTCAATTCACCCCGGAGGTGGTGGCGGCCGGGCACGCCGCGGGGCTGAAGGTGTTTGGCTATCTGTACACCACCGGCGCCAATGTTCCGGGGGAGATCGCCATGGCCGATTACATTTTCAACCAGGGCGCCGATGGTTTGATTTACGATGCGGAATTGGAATGGGAAACGGTGGGGGGCAGCGCGGCGGCGCGCTCCGCCCTGGCCATTCAGCTCTGCGGCACGGTCCGCACCAACTGGCCGAACAAGTTCATGGGCGTTTCCACCTGGCCGTATCGCGCCCTGCACCCCAATCTGCCCTACAAGGAGTTTGCCTATTACTGCGACGTGATCATGCCACAGGTCTATTGGATTGAATTGGGCGTCACTCCGACCGCCTGCGTCAATCGCGTCAACAGTGAGTGGACCAGCTGGAAAAACGGCCTGACCGGAATCTGGACCAACGCGGTCAAGCCCTTCGTCATGACGGGGCAGGGCTGGAGTTCGGGCGGTGGCACCGTCACCGCCGCGCAGATCACGGAATACGAAACCGCCCTGCGGAACGTCGCCAATCCGGTTTCGCCCGGCGGCTTTCGCGCCGTGGATTACTGGCGGGCGGAAAAGCATCCGCCCGATGTCTGGGCCGCCATCCGCACCAATTTTCTTGCCTGGCCCCATACCAATGCGCCAGTGGTGCAATATCCGCCCGCGGTCGTCGCCCAAGCCACCACCGCCACCATTTCGTGGCCGACGGATCAGGTGAGCGATGGCGTGGTGGAGTATGGATTGACCCCGGCGTACGGGTCGGCCCGGACGAACTCGGCCCAGCTGTGGTATCACACGGTGAACCTGACCGGACTGAGCCCCGACACCACCTACCATTACCGGGTGCGCTCCCGCGGGACCAACGACCTGACCGGGTACTCGGCGAATGGCACGTTTACCACGACCCCGGTGGAGGTGCCGGATCTGGTGATTGATGAAAATCCCGCCAACAACACCGGCGGCCACGCCGTCACCTTTACCGGTGCCTGGAGCGCGGCCACTTCCGGCAAGGCGTACCTGGGTTACTTCCGGTATGCGAGTCCGCGTTACGTGCTGGGAAGCCCGGATCGCACGGCCCGGTTCACCCCCAACATTACGGTCGCCGGCCATTACAACATCTACGCCTCGTGGTCGGCTTCCGCGCCCGGAGGCAATCGTGCCGTGGACGCCCCCTTTCGGATTTTTGACGGGGTCAACACCACCTTGACCCGGGTGAACGAGGAGGCCAATGGCAACTCGTTCCAGTTGATTGCCAGCAACCGCTATTTGCCGGCCGGCACCCTCAGTTACATCGAAGCGGGAAACGATGTCACCCAGGGCGTCGGCGGGGACATTGTCATTGCGGATGCGGTGAAGCTGGTTTATCTGCCGCCGCCGCCCACGCCGCCCGCCATCGTGGCGGCGCCGCAGGACCTGACGGTCAACCAGGGGCAGCTGATCCAGTTTACCGTGGCGGCCAGCGGCACCGGCCCCCTGGCCTATCAGTGGCGTCATGCCGGCGACGATCTGGCGGGCGCGACCAGCGCAACCTTTCTCAAGTTCAACGCGCAGCCTGCCGATGCCGGCGTTTACCAGGTCGTGATCACCAATGCGTTTGGCGCCCTCACCAGTGCGCCGGTGTTGCTGGTCGTCCAGACCGCGCCGTGGATTGCGGCGCAGCCGCAAAGTCTGGTCGTTGCCGCGGGTGATCCGGCCACGTTCAGCGTGACGGCCACCGGCGTGCCGGCGCCGACTTATCAATGGCGCTTCCAGGGGGTGGACCTGCCGGGGGCGACGGGCTCCAGTTACACCCGGACTGCCGTGCAGCCGGCGGATGTCGGAGATTACACGGTGGTGGTGTCCAATGACGTGGGGGTGGTGGTCAGTGACGCGGCCTGGTTGACACTGGCCGCGCCCGAACCGCCGTACATTGAGGCCATCACGATGCTGCCCAGCGGCCAGGCCCAACTGCTGATCCGGGGCGGTCCCGGACAATTCACCGTGGAGCAATCCACCTCCTTGCTTGAGTGGACTCCGGTGATCACCACCAATCTCAGCGGCCCCAGTTTCTGGTTCACGGATCCGGAAAGCAATCAGCCGGTGCGCTTCTACCGCGCAGTTCGCACCCAGCCGTGAGGCCCGATTCAGCGCGCGGCCGGCGTGGCGCCGTCCAGCCGCCGCAGGCACCGGCATAATGCCGTGAGGTGAGGCGTGCGCACCCCGGCGATTTGCGCCTGACGCTGCGGCGCCAGGAACAGGCTCTCCAGTTCCAGCGGCCGGCCGTGTTCGAAGTCAAGCACCGTGGAAGGTTTGTACGGCCCCATGGTGCGCGTGCGGCGGATCATGGTTTCGACCAGGGCCGCGTCCAGGTGGTGGCCAAGCGCGTGCGCGACCGCAATGACCTCCAGCATCAACGCGCGCACCCGGGCCTCCCAAAGTCCGCCATCCAGCAGCCGATCAGTGGTCCGGCAGGGCTGGGCGGCCGCGCGGGGGGCGTGCCCTCCATCGAGGGCGGCGTCTCCCGCGGCGCTGGCCACCCCCAGGCCGTTGAAGGGAATGTTCCAGACCAGCTTTTCCCAATGCGCGCGCGCCAGATCGTCCGCCACACGACAGACAATTTCCGCGCGCTGAAATCGCGCCACCACCTCACGCAATTGCGGCGTGGGTGGGCGGCCCAATTCACCCATCATGATCAGGCCGTGATCCAGGTGTTGGATCACCCCGGGCGCGATGCGATTGACGCAAACGAAACAAAGCCCGCCAAATATCCGGTGTCCGGGAAACAGTTGCGCCAGCTGCTCTTCATTTCCCAAACCGTTTTGCAACGTCAGCAGGCCGGTGTGCGGACCGACCAGGGGCGGCAACAACCGCGGGAACGCGGCGTTGGCGGTTGTCTTGAGCGCAATCACCACCAGATCGCTGGGCCCGATTTCCTCCGGCCCCGCGGCCGCCCGGGGGTGCGCCGTGAAATCACCGCGCGGGCTCTGAATGTGGACCCCGCTTTGCCGCACGACGGAATAATCACTGCGGAGCAGAAAATGCACCTCCTCGCCCGCGCGACGGAGCAAGGCGCCGTAGTAACTGCCAACGGCGCCGCAACCGACCACCGCAATTTTCATCGCTGGTCAAGAGACGCCGCGGGGCGAGAAACGGCAATCTTAAAATTTGTCCTGAAATCCACGGCCGGGCATTCGTCTGGAACGGGTGACTGGGCGGGTGCCGGCCCGAGGCACAGGCACGACAGGAGGGTTGCCAGCGCCCACACAGCACACAGCCTCGGCTGGGCCCCCCGACGCAGGCACGGATGGATGAAGGCGCGGATCTGGACTTCTCCGCTGGCTCCGGCGGACGTAAAAGGAAGCCACTCCTCCGGGGAAACCGCTGGACGCTTAGTTGGAAACAGTTGCGGCATCATGGCAGGCACAAATTGGCGTCGCAAGGGTCGGTCTTGTGTCTATCAGAGGTGCGCCGGCTGTCGAGCCAGCAATTGCGCAGCCAATAATTGCCCCCGCCCGACCCCCGCCCCGTGAGGCTCATCCGTGCGCAGGGCCCGGGCCGCCCGCGCCGATGGCGTTCCGGCCCGCACCGCCGGTGCTGTATCCGTCTCCCGCCGGCGGAGGAGCAGCCTGCGGGAACGCCCGCACACCGGCGGGAGCGTGGGGCCGGACTTACGGCGTTGAGCCGACGTGTTGCACTTCCAGGCCCAGCACTGCGCCGAGTTTTGTGAGTTTGTTCGCGAGATGGCCGACGCCGATGGCGCAATGATGCGCCGGGCCGGCTTGCGACCACTCGTTGAGAAACGCCTTCGCCCCAAGGCGGAAGCGGTAGCGGCTGTTCGTGTTGCCGATCTGCAATACCGGTCCGGCCACCGATTCACCTTCCGCCACCAGCAACGATAATTTCCCGCCCGCGCCCTGCACCACCGAGAGCAACGTCACCGGTCCGTGTTTCACCGTCATTTGAATCGAAAGACCCCGCCCCGGTTTGCCATGGTACACCGGCAGCGGCACCAGCCCGACGTGACCCTCGGCGATGGCGAAATGCGCCGGGCCGTCGTGCCCCAGCAACACCACGTCGTCCTTGAAATCGGCCAGGTAAAACTCGGAAAACGAACCGCCCGCGCCGAACAAATCCAGGATCTTCATCGCCTGCACGTTTTTGATTTCGCATTCGCCGGCCACCGGCACGTGATGGCCCGTCAGCAGCGTGTTGCCGGCGATGACCGAGGTGACAATGTCGCGGTACGCCGTGCCGTCCTCGCTCTCGTAGTAATACGCCAGCGCTCCGAGCTCGTGTCGTTGTACCAGCGCGTCCAGCGCGCAGGAGGTTTTCGCCGCGCGGACCAGTTCGCTCTTGGCGCACTCGGGCGCCACCGCGAACTCGCGACGGAATTGTTTCAGCTTTGCCTCCACCTGCCGGGCCGTCACCGCCTCGCGCAATTTATGCAACGCGCAGATTTCGAGCAGTTCAAAGTGGTTGCCGAACGCGGCGGATTGCTGGGTCAGGTCGCTGTAGACGTCCAGCATGCCGCAGTAATAATGGCCCAGCACCCCCACGCGGTTCCGGCGCAGCGCGCTCGCCACCTGCGCCGCATCCACCCACTCCTGAATCTCCGCCCACGCCGCCTCGTCCGCGAGATGGCCCGTCACCAGGTGATACGGGATGTTGGTGCGATTGAACACGCAGGCGATCTCCGGCGCGGCACACGACTGGCAATGCTCGAGCCACACGCCGGTCATCAGGCCGCGATCACCCAGCGCGTTGAACCGGGCGTAATCCAGTTGCGGCACAGGCTGCAGATTCAGCACCACCACCGGCGCGCGCGCGGCCTGCACCACCGGCAGGACCGTGGACGACAACGCGTAGGTGGAAACGTAGAGGAAAATCAAGTCCACCTCCTCGCGGCGGAACAACGACCCGGCCACGCGAGCCTTGGCGGGGCTGTCCACCAGCCCGGCATCAATCAACTCGACCCCGCCGGCGCGAATCCGCGCGGCAATGCGACGTTGATAACCCTGGAGGCGATTTTTCAAACCTTTGAACTGCGGCCAGTACGTGTCGAGGCCGATGCCAAACAAACCCAGGCGGAGCGGAGTGGAATTCATGATGAATAAAAATTAGCGATGCGGATCAAGCGTCGCGGAAATGGCGTTGGTCGGCAAGGGTTGCGGCGGCTTGTTGATGGAAACGGGCTTTGGTTGGGTCATGCGCTTTTGTTCGGTGGTTAGCGTGCCGCGCGCGGACGGCGAAAGCAATGTCCGATAGAGCGTCGCAGTTTCGGCCGCCCGGGGCCGTCGTCCTCGAATTCCGGTCGGTGAAAAGCGGTCGTGGATGAGGCAAGTGGAAGTCGTTGGAGGAATTTCGTTGGTCGGGGAAAATGGGACGGTTTTCAGATGCCTGGCCAATCTGCCTGGTGCGGCGCATACCCAACCCCGCCTTCCGTCTCCGGCAAGACCAACTGCGTCGCCACAAGCACGGCCCCCTCGGGAGTCAGGGACGAACCCGCTGTATCATTGCGCCGGTTGAACCGAACCGGCATCATCATGCCCCGTGCGATTCGATCGCTACGAAGCCTCCCACCAACGCAGCCGGCTCGCCGGACAACTCCAGGCGCGCGCGACGCGGGCCGGAATGCCGGCCATTGTCCTGGTTTTATTTGGTTTGCCATTCGTCGCGGTTGGCCTTGGGGCGATGCTGGCGGGCACCGGACACATCCCTTTGGCGGCACCGAAAATGAATGCTCCACTCTGGATATTGGCGGTGTTTGGATTGGTCTTTGCCTTGGCCGGTGGCGTCGTTTGGAACATGGCCTGGCGGTTGCACCGGGCCAATCGGCGGCTTCGCGAGTTGGGTGAGCGGAATCCGGAATTGGCGGATTACCCCTGGGATCAACGCGGTTTCACCCCACCGCGCTGGTCGCGGGTCATCAAAGGAATCGGTCTGCTGATTTTTCTGGCGCTCTTTCTTTCAATGTTCAACTGGTGGGCGTTTTGGAGCAACGGTCCGTGGCCGGTGAAGATGATCGTGGGTCTCTTCGATTTGTTTTTGGTGCTGGCCGTCTGGCAGGTGATCATGGCGCTGGGGCACGCCCTGAAATTCGGCCCGTCGCGCATCGAATTCGGTCGGTTTCCATTTCGTCCCGGCGAAACGGTATCGCTCTACTGGCAGGTGCCGCGAGGAATGGCGCGGGTAGCGAACGGCAACTTCACCTTGCGGTGCGTCGAGGAGTGGTACGAGACGCGTGGTTCCGGAAGAAACCGGAAGCGTACGCTGGTGCAGGAACAAATCTGGAGCGGCATCGGCCACCTTGACCAACCGTGCGAAATTTTGCCCGGCAAAACCGAGGAGTTACAGTTCGCGCTGCCGGCCGAGGCGGTGGGCACTGCACTCAGTTACCGTGGTTCAAAGGCGGTCTTCTGGGAATTGGTGATCCATCTGGATCTGGCGGGGCTGAACTTCCGGGAAAGTTACTTGGTGCCGGTGTATCGTCAGGCCGGCGGCGGCGGCAGCAGTGAACCCGCGTCCCTCCGTTTGGAACAATAGGGATCCGTCACGGCCAGGAGCCCAGGCGGGCGCGAGGCCTCCCAGGCGGGCGCGACGACCAACGTTTGGGTTTTGTCGCCACGAAACAACCAATGTTCCGGTGGTCACTCGCGGCATCCAACTTTCATCACGGAGGTGTGGTTGCCCGGCAAGTTTGCGAGCCGCCCCGGAAAACCCCAAACCAAGGCTTGCCCGGCCAAACGACACGGCGTAAAAATCCTGTTGCGGGCCGCCTTGGTTTGTTGGTCGAGTGCCGACCGGTATCGGTCCAGCAAACCTGTTGGGCGACTCCGCGCGCACTCCATGACTTTGCTTCGTTATTTTGGCTCGTTGCCGCCGCGCAAACTGATCCTTTGGTGCTACCTGATTTGGTACCTGGTAACGGTGGTGTTCCTCTTCGATCCTTCGCCCGCGCTTTGGCTCAACTCCGCGGGAATCAGCCTGGTGATTGGCATTGCGCTGCAGCTCAGCGTCTCGGCCGCCAGCCCCAGGGAGAGGCGGTGGCAGACGTTCCGGCTTTTTCTCATGCCGTTTTGCGTCTCCAGCTTTGCCGCCCTCATCAAGGGCCAGGGTTACGTGCTCATCCTTCCTACGCGCATTCCCATCCTGGTCTGTTCGGTATGTGCCTGCACCGCATTCGCGGTGGCGGCTTTTGCGCTCAAGAAATTTGTTTCGAGCAACTCCGCAACCGACACTGTTTAACTGAGGCCTTGGCGCGCCACCAAAAGCTCAACGAGCCGCCGACCGGAAAAACTCTCAAGCGGTTGGACGCCGGATAATCTCTTCTGGCCAGCCGTTATGCGAGTCCTGCCGGCGAAGCGGACTCCCGCTCTGGATCCCACGCGTACTGCCCCCTGCGATCACCACTTCAATTCCTGCAAACGGCGGGCGACTTCCTCGGCGTTGGCGCGGCTGTTGAAGGCGCTGATGCGGAAGTAGCCTTCGCCCTTCGAGCCAAATCCGGAGCCGGGCGTGATGACGACGTTCGCCTCGCCCAGAATCTTGTCAAAAGCCTGCCAGCTCGTGACGCCCTTGGGCGTGCGCACCCAGAGGTACGGCGCATTGACTCCGCCAAACACTTTCAGCCCGGCCTTCTTGGCGCCTTTGCGCAGCACCTCGGCGTTGCCGAGATAATGCGCGATGAGCGCCTTCACCTGCGCCTTGCCTTCCGGCGAATAAAGCGCCTCGGCAGCGCGCTGCACGATGTAGCTCACGCCATTGAACTTGGTGGTCATGCGGCGCGCCCAGAGTGGATGCAGCGGTTTCGCCTCGCCGGCCTTGGTGCTGGCGCTGAGGGATTTCGGAACGACGGTGAACGCGCAGCGCGTGCCGGTGAAGCCGCCGTTCTTCGAGAAGCTGCGAAACTCAATGGCACATTCGCGCGCGCCGGGGATCTCGTAGATGGAATGGGGAATCGCCGGGTCGGTGATGTAAGCCTCGTAAGCGGCGTCGAACAAAATGACGGCCTTGTGTTCGAGCGCGTATTTCACCCAGGCTGCGAGTTGTTCGCGCGTGGCAACGGCGCCGGTCGGATTGTTCGGCGAGCAGAGATAAATCACATCCACGTGTTTCTTCGGCGGCTCGGGGACAAAACCGTTGCCCGGGCGGCACGGGAGATAAACCAGCTTGGCATACGCGCCGGCTTCGTTGGCCGGACCGGTGTGGCCGGCCATCACATTGGTGTCCACATAGACCGGATACACGGGATCGCTGATGGCGATTTTGTTTTTGTCCCCGAAGATGTCGAGGATGCTGCCGCAATCGCACTTCGAGCCGTCGCTGACAAAGATTTCATCGTCGGCCACGTCGAGGCCGCGGTCGCGGAAATCATTTTGTGCAATGGCCGCCCGCAACCAGGGATAACCCTGTTCCGGACCATAGCCCTTAAACGTGTCGCGGGACGCCATTTCGTCCACGGCCTGGTGCAACGCTGCGATGACGGCGGCCGGCAGGGGTTCGGTCACGTCGCCGATGCCACAGCGGATGAGCCGTTGGGCGGCGGCGGGGTTGGCTTCGCAAAAGGCCTTCACGCGGCGGCCGATCTCGGGGAAGAGATAGCCGGCCTTGAGTTTCAGATAATTTTCGTTGAGCAGTGCCATAATGTTGTGGATTCCCACCAGGTCCGGACGGGGCCCGGCGCGGGTCGGCCGGGAGAATAGGGGAAGGAGGGATGCGGGAGCAACTGCGGGAAGGTCTTCCCGGGTCACCCGTCGGGCCGGTTCAGGCATAGAGCCGGTGCGGTTGCGTCCGCTCCGCCCAGCCGGGTGCCCGGGTCCAATCGTCAATGCTGGCGTTCCCATGGATCGCCGGTTGCATCAACGCTTCCCGCAGGTCCACCCGTCCGATCAAGCGCTCAAAATGTCCGGTGCCCTCCGGGTTGGCGGCGGTGGGATAAGCGGCCCATTGGAAACGGGATTGAGGGCAATGAATCACCGCCTGCAGGAGTCGCAGTCCGGCGGCCACCGGCCGCACGCAGCCGTCCTGGCGGATGTGCAACCGCACCCCCGCGCAAGGGATGCCGGCGTGGGGATTCTGCGTGGGGGTGAATGTGCAGGGGGCCACGGTCAGACCCGGGAGTGGCTGGGATTGGAACTGCGTTACGAGGGCCGGGGCCTGCAACCACGGCGCGCCGATTACTTGAAACGGGAGCGGCGTGCCCCGGCCGACGCTCAGATTGGTCGCCTCGAACAGCCCGAGCCCCGGATACAGCAGGGCGGATTCGTAACTTGGCATGGCGGGTGAAGGGGGCACAAACGGGAGACCTGTCGCCGGCCAGCGCAGCGAACGTTGCCAGCCGGCACACGCCACCACTTCAAGCGGTGCATGCAGTTGCTGCTCGAAGTTCCACAGCCGCGCGAGTTCGCCCAGGGTCAGCGAATGGCGGATGGGAATGGCCGCCCGCCCCAAAAAACTCGCCGTCGTTTGCACATCCAGCACCGGACCTTCGGCGGCTGACAAGTCTCCGCCCAGCGGATTGGGGCGGTCCAGAAGGATGAGCGGAATGCCCGCTGCCGCGCAGGCCTCCAGCACGTGGGACAGGGTCCAGAGGTAGGTGTAAAAGCGTGTGCCCACATCCGGCAGATCGAACAAAACCGCATCCAAATCCACCAGACTTTCCGGCGCGGGCCGCATCCGCTCGCCGTATAAACTGACCACCGGCAGACGCGTCAGGGGATCGTACCCATCGGCCACGGGTGCGCCATCGGCCGCCCGGACGAACAGTCCATGTTCCGGAGCAAAGAGCCGGACCAGATGGAAGCCGGCCTCCTGCAGGGCGCGGCGGCCCGGCCGCTGCGGGGACTGCGCGGTGAATGCGGCGGCGTTGGTGACGAGCCCGAAACGGCGGCCATCCGGCGGGGTGGTGAGCCATTGGTCCAGGCCAAAACGTATCGCATGCATGGTTCGGCAGGACCGGGCAGTGCGGCCGGCGCACGCCTGATGGTTCACTCAAGGTTGCGTCCTGCCCAAGGCTTGCGCCAGCGCCCGACGCATGACCGTTTCCGTCATGGGCTGCACCCAGCAATAATGGTCCTCATAACCGTCGCGCCAGCAGGCGTCCGTGGGGATGTAGCCCGGAGCGCCATCGCCAAATCCGGCCACCATGACAAACGACTTGGGCCGCAGCTGCTGCGCAGCCAGCTGGTAGCCGACGAAACTTTCCGCCGGCAAAATGGTGAACAGGGCGGCGCCGTCGTTCAAATCCAGGCAGGGCACATCCACGGGCTGGTCCCGGCTGACGCGGGCCCGCCAACTCAAACCGAGCGCGGCGGAAATCCGTTGCCAGCGGGTGGCGTTGGTGTTGGCCAGCGTCGCGCGCATGGCGGGGATGGTGAAGGCGCCGGTGTCCCGCGGGGGCAGGCGCAATTCCGCGGCGCGAAAAGTGACGCGTTTCAGGGGCTGCCGCCGGGTGTGTTGCCAGGCGTCCACCATGCCCTGATACAGCCGCCCGGCGAGGACGGCACGATTGGTCGGATCGCCGGTGTTGTATTTGCCCGCCGTGGTGTCCCCCGCGCATCCGGTGAAATAGATTTGAAAGACCGCCGGATCATCCTGTTGCCGGCGCTGCCGGGCCAGCCCGGGAAAATCAGCGGAGACGCCCCCCCGGCCGTAATGACTCATCGGATGAATGGCATAACAACTCCACGCCAGCAGCGGCGTTTCCCCGTTCCAAAGACTCAGAGTCTTGAGCCACGGATCAATCTCGCCCTCCGGCGCGTGATAGAGATCGCCGCTCATGCTGCCGCGCTCCCAGGTGATCTTGCCGTCCGGGCGGACGATGCGCCGGTTCGAGGCCAGTTTTTCAATCCGGGCCTGCCCTAAACCGCAATGCGTGACGCGCCGCGCGGTGGGCAGCGCCTGGCGCAGGGCGGCAGCGGTGCGCTGCACCGCGCGCTCGTGAAACTCCGGATCGCAGTTCCAACCGGGCAGCCCCTGGTCGTCCAGCAACCGTTGCGCAGTCAGATCACAGATGGGGGCGTCGTGCTGATGCACCGTGGCCAGCATCACGCGTTGCGGCGTGGTGCCCGCCGCGCGGGCCAGCACTTCGCGCCAGCGATCGTACGAGTCGTTGTTGCATTGACACCAATCCAACGCCACGACCACGATCGGCTGATCGGCCCCCAGCAGCACAAAACCCTTGGCGAACAGCGGATCAACGATTTCACGCGCATCCGCCACGCCACCCCCCATGCAGGCGTGGCCGATGGGAATCGTGATGTCCGCCTCGAAGGTGGCAACGCGAAATGCGGCGGGGGCGGTGAACCACGGGAGCACGCCCAGCCACGTGACGAGCCAGCGCCGGGCGAGGACTCGCAACGGAAACCAAAGAACAGTCTGCAGATGCACAATCACTGACTTGGCCCATTCCTGCGCCGCGCTCAAGTAAAAACCACGCGCCGGCCCGCCACCGCTGTGCGCACGCTTCCGATCCGCTGCGTGCGCCACGGATGATCCGCCGCAGGTTTGCCGTTGCCTCTCTTGCCCCCTGCCGGCGTTATCGCTTTCTTCTCTGCAGGCCGCTTCGCGGGGGCGGCGGCCACCGCCGGCATGGCCCGCAAGTGACGCGTGGAGTATCCCGGGGCGATTTATCCTGTGATGAATCGTGGCGAGCGCCGGGAGGAGATTTTCAAAGATGACCAGGACCGGGAGCGGATGATTGCTGAAGAATTGCAGCGTCGCAAATGGCGGGCGGGCGGTTTGGCGGCGTGGGCGAAAGGCGACTTGAGCAAGGTGGCAATAGCGGCGCCGGTGCGGGCGGAGACGGTGGTGACGGTGGCGTGGCTGGCGAACCGATTGCAGATGGGCACGGCAGGCTATGTGAACAACCGTTTGTACCGGTGGCGACAAGGAGTCCTCAGGTGAATGATGTGAGTGAACAATACCAAGAAC